>Ga0194133_10003781_pt1 | contig 21114 bp, 22 predicted proteins | sample TA2KigOf40mmetaG_FD_155448 | JGI IMG/M metagenome (GOLD analysis project Ga0194133, IMG submission 155448) | Freshwater microbial communities from Lake Tanganyika, Tanzania - TA2015055 Kigoma Offshore 40m | ecosystem: Environmental > Aquatic > Freshwater > Lake | place: Tanzania: Lake...
GAAGCTCTGCTACTCCAATAGCACTTCGTGCAGCAACTCCGGCATCGCCCCAGATATAAGCAAACAGCTCTGATGCGCCATTTGCTACCGCTGGATGGCTCGTAAAGCCTGGCGCTCCATTTACATAACAGACAATTCTTACCACTTTAACAATTGAATTAACTGAAGCTACTAACTCCACAGCAGCCAGTGCATTAATGGCGCATATCTTTGCAAGTTCATATCCGTGTTCAATACTGATTTCAGCGCCTAATTTTCCTGTCTTTGAAATAGCGCCATCAACCATTGGAAGCTGGCCTGCAGTAAAGACTAGATTTCCCGAGCGAACTGCTGGAACATAAGCAGCAATTGGCTTACTTGCTATAGGAAGTGTTAAACCCTTCTCAGCTAACTTAGCCTTAACATCAATCACGCAATCGCTCTTTTCATATAAGCAACTAATTGATCTCCGCTTCCAGGTGCTGGAATTACTTGGATCAACTCCCAGCCATCAGATCCCCAAGTATCAAGAATCTGTTTTGTGGCATGAATTAAAAGTGGAACAGTAGCATATTCATATTTCATTCACTTTCCTCCCGATAGCGCAGCTTTTACAAGTGATGAGACTAGGCCACCGTCTGCGCGCCCAGCAATTTTTAGTTGAATAGATTTCATAACAAGACCCAACTGCTGTGGCCCGCTTGCTCCAGTTTCAGCAATTGCAGCGCCGATCAAATCTTTAATCTCAGATTCACTTAGCTGAGCTGGGAGATATGTGGCGATGATTACGCCTTCCGCTTTTTCGTTCGCTACGCGGTCGACAGCGCCAGCTTGTTCGAAAGCTTCAGCTGCTTCGCGACGTTTCTTAGCTTCGCGCGACAACACGGTAATTACTTCTGCATCACTCAATTCGCGGGCTTCTTTTCCAGAAACCTCTTCGTTCTTTATAGCCGTCAAAATCATGCGAATTGTGCTGGAGCGCACTTCATCACGAGCACGTATAGAAGCAGTCAAATCGTTCTGGAGTTTTTCTTTCAGAGCCATAGCGGTATCTTCTCATGCCTATGGGATATCAACTACGCGAAGTTTCGGTACCGATCTTGCCTTCGGGGTCACGCGCTATTCGAGTACTGCACTTTTCTGACCTTCATCTCACGCCACGTCGAAAAAGAGAAATCGCAGATATCAAGAGTTGGGCCACATTAAAACCAGATTTGGTTATTAGTACCGGCGACTTTCTCGCTCATCCTGATGCGATTGAAACCTTGCTCAATACTTTAGAAGAATTACTAGATTTACCTGGACTATATGTCTTCGGATCTAATGATTACTACGCACCTCACTTCAGAAATCCTCTCTCTTATCTGCAAAAAAATGATGGCTTGAGAAAGCTGGGTCCCAAACTTCAGACTGAAACTTTGGATCAAGAGTTAACTAAACGCGGCTGGGTGAATCTCAACAATCGACGTAGTTCGATTTCTATTCAAGGATTAAATATCGATGTTCGTGGAACAGATGATGCACATCTCGAATTAGATAGATACTCAAAAGTTGCAGGTAAGTCATCTGGTGATATCTCTCTCGGTGTTACACATGCTCCGTATAAAAGAGTTCTTGAAGGAATGTCTAGTGATTCGATCGACTTAATATTCGCCGGCCACACTCATGGTGGACAAGTTCGCGTTCCCTGGTTTAGTGGAAGTCGATCGCTAACTACTAATTGCGATCTGCCCAATTGGCGCTCGCGTGGGCTTACCAAAGTCGATGGAGAGCCATGGCTCAACGTCTCAGCTGGAATGGGCTTTAGTCCCTTTGCACCGATTCGACTGTTTTGTCCAAGCGAAGTTTCACTAATACATTTAATTGGTAATGAATCACTAAATATCAATAACTTATTTCAGAATCGTCATTAATTCAGTAAATCTACATCTTACTCTTCCTAACAAATAATTACTATTTTCTTTCCTAACAAATAGTTACTATATCAACTATTGGATTTTCTATAAAAGGAAATTAAGTCTTGTCTTCGATTGCGAGAAACCGATCTCTATTTTGCTTTAGCCAAAGTAACATTGTTTCCCACCCTTGAGGAAGTGAACCCACCTCAACTCTACCTTATTATCTACTTCGCGAAGAGCCGTTCCTCTTTTCATTCCTCACCATACTAGATGGCGACTTGACCACTTTCATTATTTCTCCCGAACTCCGACTCATGTTAAAAAGTGCTACCATAATTCTTTTTAGAAAGGGCAAATAGGATTAAAGTCACATTTCTCGGAAGCGTCCAAGCGAGGGAAGAAATACGATGGATCTTGAAGGAGCATTCACAGACAAGATGTTCCTGCATTGGTAAGTTCTCGTTCACTTTTCAGCAATCTCATAGCTTTATTGGAGCTATAGGTGAATTGTCAAACGTAGATTATTTCTTTTCAGAAGGAGGCCACGGAGTGTGTGATTTTGTGCTCGGCACAAATTCACCGTTCGAAATGATAGTAAAGTTTTCACGTTATCACCCGAAAAAAGTCGAACATGCTTTTCCTTGGCACAACTCTAATCAGAATATTTATGGTCTTAAGGAAGCATTTTTGATGAATACTCAAGAACTTCTCTCCGAGTTTCAACAATGACTCTAAAGATTTTGGTTGTTGGCCAAGGTTTGATTGGTCGCAGTTTAAGTAACTTATCCCTCGCCGAGTTTAGATTTGACTTCACGCAAAGAGTTGATGCGAGTAGCAGAAATTATCTTGACTTATCATTGCCTCTCGAAACTAGCAATATCAACTTTTCCGATTTTGATCAGATGATTATTGCGGCCGGGATCATGGGTGAAGAGGCGTGTCGAAATCAACCCGAGCTATCCTTTAAGATCAATGTTACAAATACAATTGAACTCATTTCGCATGCAGTAAAATTTGGAATTGAAATAGGATTCATTTCTTCGACTTATGTCAGTATTTTTCAAAACTCATCACTATTAGACAGAAAGCATTTTCCCTACACCTATCAAAAGTCAATTGTTGAGCACTATATCCAACAATTAAGTGTTCCTTTTCTAATTCTCCGGCCAGGTCGAGTAATACATAAAAAGCTTAGGTTTCTCCACGATTTGGAAACAAACCTCTTAAAAAATACTCTCGTGGAAGTTTTCGATGATAATTATTTTTCTCCCATCTCGCTGAATAAACTAAAGTTAGTAACTTCCAAATTATTGGACCAGCATTTCACAGGAATCTTCAACTTAGTTGGACAAAAACCTATAACAAATTTTGAATTGGCTTCGGCTTGGTGTGTAGCGAGAGGGTTGAATAGTGAGTTACTCATTCCTCGTAAGTCTTATCAATCGCAAAGAGATTTGAATACCTCGCATTCGCTTGCTCTTGAAGATCTAAGAACCATTGGAGATTTACCCGAAAGTTTCGAAGATTTGATTCAAACTATTCTCTAGGGAAACGTTTTCGTCAGATTCGCGCGAGGATCCATATAACTAATGTATTCAGTATGTTGATTGTTATTAGCTAGCACAAAAAAATGGAAAAGTTCATCTGATGTAGCTTCGTGAATTTTTATCCCTGAGCGAGAGATAAATGCGCGATCCATACAACGTGAGATTTTGGATTCTTCCAAATTCATAATTCCGAAATTTGAATCCGAAGATACAACCTGCTTCCTAATTGCCAAGTCGCCCGATGGGCCAGCGTTGTACCAATACCACTGATTGAGAAGAATCCTCTTCTTACCGAACGTTATTGGAGGAAACGCTGCTCCATTAACACTACCCACCCATAACTTGGCGTTTGCCCATAACCAAACATCCATAAACTCACTTTTTACTTCAGAGTGAGAATAATCCCAAGCAGGGAAATTTTTTCCTAATTTTGGCAAGTTCTTGTCTCCCATGCGAATTACAAATCCGCCCTGATTTGCAACTTCTTGAGCAACTTTATGATAACTATTAATATTAGCGTCACGAGCCTGCGCGAATTTAAGGTCTCTATTTTTAGGTTCTCTAATATGCAAGATGACGTACCATAGAGGCTGAAAACCTAAATGTTCGAAAAGAATACTTTGACCTTTCTGTTGTTCATCCTCACTCAATGATAGTTTAAAATCTTCACTGATTACGAATTCGGGGTGTTCTTGTCTTGAATAAAAAGCACAATCACTTTCGGTCCTGTATTTACCTGAGACATCTAAACTATAGTGAAGAGTGTCTACCAACGTTGGTGGGAGCCCTGAAAAGACTTCGGGTTCTGCAAATTCAATTCTCAGTGGAGAATTCCGAAGAATCAGATTTAGGTAGTAGTCATTTGCTGACTTTACTTTTGGAAGAACAATGATTCGACTAGGATCAGATTTGCGATAATAATTGATATATAGAAAAAGCATTGCAAGATGACCCATATTTGTGATGTGCTGAGGTAAGTATCGGCGTCTATATTCCTCACCAGTTTTCGGAAGTGAGACTAGAAAGCTCTTGACTTTCGTGTTTACCTCATGAAAATCTCTATGGTTCAACGTCCAAAATGACCATTTGAAGATATCGTAAAAGGTTTGATTTTGAATTTGGAAACTTGCGTTACGCACCGACTCTAATCTTTCATCAAAATTTGGAATTTCTCCATGAAGGTAATAATCTCGTGCGCTAGAGAAACTCCGAATCAAATCAGCAGATACCTCTGGAAAATCCAATTTTAGGAGTGCCTCGACTTTATTGTCTTTAAGACCTAGGGAGTGGCTTGCCATCAAGAGTAAATATCTGAATCTAGAGGGTGTGATAATCAGTAACCTATTGGGACAAATAAAGAGGAAAGCAAAAACTAATTTATTCATTAATCTTGCGATTGGTAGAGGAAACTTTTTATTAAACACCCCGTATGGCATACGAGGTATTTCTCTCAGGGCTGTATCGGCTTTAGAAAAGAAGCGCAAGACTGGTGATTTCAAGCCTATCCTCTCATTTCTGGTTCAACTTAATGTATTCTACTGTCATGTACGACGCACAAATTATAGATGACTATTTGAATAATCTAATTAAAGTAGCAAGACAATCTCTTCCAAGAGCTGTCGAGGTTATTCTAGAAGAACTCATTTATATCAATAGTACAGGTAGAAGAGTCTTTATATGTGGTAACGGTGGATCGGGAGCCAATGCCTTACATATTGAGAATGACATCTCTATTGGAATACAAAAGATATCCGACCTTAAGTTTTCGGTCGAAACTTTAGGAGCAAATTTAGCAGTTTCCACTGCATTGGCCAATGATTTCTCTTATGACGAGATCTTTGCACGGCAACTAGCTCTTAAAGCTGAACCTGGTGATTTGTTAATCGTGTTTTCGGGAAGTGGTAAGTCAGCAAATATTCTTACGGTCTTGAAAGAAGCAAAAAAAATGGGCGTACGATCTTGCGCTGTGCTTGGTTTTGACGGGGGTGAAGCGCTCAAAATTGCTGATGTATCAATACACTTCCCAATAAAGGATATGCAAATATCTGAGGATTTGCAATTAATCCTTGGGCATTTGGTAATGAAACAATTCGAAAAGAGACTTAAATAATTGAAAATTTTTATTACGGGCGGCTTAGGATATGTTGGCACTGAACTTTCGCTTTCGTTATCTCAATCTGGACATCAAGTAACAGTATTTGATACTGGATGGTTCGGAAATCATCTTCCAAGTTGTCCAAACCTAGAGGTAATAATCGGTGATCTTCGCAGTCTGAATGTATCACTTAAAGGATATGATGCTGTAATACACCTCGCTAATATTGCGAATGATCCAGGTGTTGAGCTGAATCAATCTTTGTCCTGGGAAGTAAATGTCCTAGCAACATACCAGTTATTGCAATGCGCCATTGGTTCAGGCGTAAAAGCGTTCATTTACGCGAGTTCAGGAAGCGTTTACGGAATCAGTGATCTTGACAAAGTAGACGAAAATACGCCTCTGCTACCCATATCTACCTATAACAAAACAAAAATTATTGCGGAGCAAATTCTACTCTCTTCTAAAGATAAAATAAAGGTGTTTAATATTCGCCCTGCTACCATTTGTGGTTTTTCCCGACGAATGCGCCTTGATCTGGCTGTAAACCTTTTGACCTTTCAGGCTCTCACGAAAGGAGAAATCACCATTTTAGGCGGTAAACAATTCCGTCCAAACATTCATATTGATGACATGATTGGGGTATACGTTCATTTTATAGACAACTTCAATTATCTCGAGTCTGGAAGCTACAACGCAGGTTTTGAGAATCTAACTATCAAAGAGATCGCCGACAGAATTTGTTCGGTGATACCTGCAACTATGACGTATGAGAAATCGAACGACAATAGATCTTATCGACTTGATTCAAGCAAGTTGATTAAAAGTGGTTTTAATCCAATGAAAGGAATACTTCATGCTGTTAATGAGTTAAGGGAAAAATATAACTTAGGGCTTCTCTACGAACAAGATGAGTGGATGACAGTAGTTATGATGAAAAAATTAGGATTAGGGTAAATTCATTTGACAAAACTCAAGAACATTAGTGACGACATGCTGAACTTGTTCATTACTCATAGTGGGATAGATTGGCAAACTCAACGAATGGGCTGACTGATATTCAGCTTTTGGAAAGTCTCCCGCACTAAATTCATTGTTATGACCAATCTGCAAGTGAATGGGGATCGGGTAGTGAATTCGTGTATCGACCCCATTTTCTAGGAGATATTCACGCATCTCGTCACGCTTCTCATGAAATATCAGAAAGTTGTGCCAAACCGGCCTAGATTCCGTAGGAAAATTAGGTAAATCAATACGACCCAAAAACGCTTTCCTATACTTATCAGCGATTTCGGCCACCCTTTTGTTCCATTTTTTTAACAATCGCAGCTTCAGTCTCCCCACAGCCGCTTGCACCTCATCCAATCTTGAGTTATAACCCCAAATCAACATCTCGTCACGATTCTTAAGGCCATGATTGCGAAGCATAAGAAGCTTTTGGGCTAACTGCTCGTCATTGGTTGTAATAAAACCTCCATCGCCCATAACACCAAGATTCTTCAAGGGGTGGAGACTAAAGCCGCCAGCAATCCCAAAATTGCCAACATGTCGTCCATTGAAAGTTGCCCCGATTGCCTGGGCACAATCTTCAATAACCTGGATATTGCTTGCATTCGCAATTTCGACAATCTTTTCGATATCACATGGTACGCCAGCCAAGTGGACTGGAATCACTGCCTTTGTGCGGCTGGTAATCGCCTGCTTGAAGCTCAGAGGATCCAGATTATGATAACTATCAACATCACAATACTTAGGGACAGCACCCGTGGCCACTATGACCCACGCCGAGGCCAAAAAGGAATTTGGAGCTGTTATAACTTCATCTCCTGGACCTATTCCTAAACTTTTCAGAACTAGAAATAGGGCATCTGAGCCATTCGCAACACTGATCGCAAAACTGGATCCACAAAAATCTGCTAATTCTAATTCGAATTGACGACATTCTTCACCCAATACGTACTGCCCACTTTTTCCTATTTCATCAATGCGATTTAATAAATCATCTCTGATTTCAAGGTATTGAGCACCTAAATCTACAAAAGGAACATTAAGCAGTTTGGGCATCGTAGAATTCTTTGATTGACTGAATCATGAAGTCCAATTGTTCTGTTGTTATGAACTCATGTACGGGAAGAGATAACACCTGATTCGAGACTCTTTCAGCTATAGGGAAATCGCCTCTTTTATGCCCTAGGTGCTTGGCGGCTGGCTGTAGATGAAGTGGGGTTGGATAGTGAATCTTGGCGTCTATTCCTCTAGACCTTAAAAATTCTGACAAATCGTCACGTTTCTCACAGAGAAATGAGTAGAGGTGATACACCTCTTTTAGATTCTCCATTCTAGTGTGGAGTTGAATTTGCGGGAAGTCCTTGAGATGAGAATCTAGATACTTTGAATTTCTGATTCTTGCATTAGTTATTTCGGGTAATTTGTCACAAAGATAATCAGCAATTACTGCTTGTATGGTATCGAGTCTTGAATTGAAGGCAAATTCATGACATTCGTTTCTACTCACTAGTCCATGATTGCGCAATAATTTAAGACGCTTTGATAGTTCAAAAGAATTAGTGAGGATAATCCCTCCGTCACCCCATACATTCAAATTTTTAAGCGGATGAAAGGAAAAACAGGCAGTTTCGCTAAGCGCGCCAGCGAATTCTCCATCTCGAGTTGCACTTACAGCATGACATGCATCTTCAACAATTTTTAATTGATTTTTATCCGCAATTTGTCTTAATCTTTTCATATCACAAATACGACCTGCCCAATGCACAGGAACTATCGCACGAGTTCGAGGGGTGATTGCAGCCTCGATCAAATCCAAATTTAAATTAAATCCATCAATCTCTACATCAACAAAGACTGGAGTGGCACCCGTAGTCGCGATAGCTCCGACGGTCGCAAAGAAAGTAAAGGGTGGCGTTATAACTTCGTCTCCTGGACCTATGCCAAGGGCTTTCAGCGATAGGAATATCGCATCAGAGCCACTTCCAACTCCTATTGCATATTCAGCTTGGTGAAGACCAGCAAATCGCCTCTCAAAGTCATCTACTGCCTTTCCTAGTGTAAAATCGTTTTGCAGGACGACTCCCTCAATACGTTTAAAAATCTCTTTATAGTCAAAAAATTGCGAAGTGAGATAATTGTGATTGATCTCCAACTGGGCGTCTTTTTCATACTGCTCTGGCAGGAAATTGCCGATTACCTGACTTGATTCATGGCGCATGTTTATACTCTAACGAACTTTTCGAGAAAATGTCGAGGTGAGCCTCTATCCAAGAGTGAACGTATGTTAAACCCTCTTTAAGACCTACGTTTGGGGTCCAATCTAGTTCATTCATAGACTTAGAGATGTTCATAAAATACTGTTGGTCGTTACCGGGTCTCTCTTCGGTAATTTTAATCAAACTTTTCCACTCAATTCCTAGTTCGTCTCCAATTAGTTGTACGACTTCTTTGATCGAGAATAATTCTCGAGTTGAAAAGTGATAAACGTTACCAGTGCTACCGAGATGCATCATTTTAAGAATTCCTAAAGATACGTCAGTTCCATAAATAAATGAACGTTTTGATAGACCTCCACCATGCAAGTACAATTCCTCTCTACTTTTAAACTTGATAAATGTTTTTGGTACTATTCTGTATAGTTGTTGCCCTCGTCCATAGAAATTTGCAAATCTACCAACTACTGAGGGAAAGCCATATTGAGAGTTGAGTAATTCCAAATGTCTATCAATAGTTGCATGAGACAGGGCATACGGAGTCGAGGGATTAAGACGCGTTGACTCATAGATTTCTTTTTCCGAACTTCCATAAACTTCAGGTGTGGATACTCGGATATATTTTTCCACTGCACTTTGATTTCTTAAAAACTCTAGAAGCCTTACCTTAATGATAACATTCGTTTGATACCATGCTTCAGGGTATCGCCAGCTTTCAGCAACCATACCCTGACCAGCAAGGTCGACAATAAACTCGGGCCTCTCTCTTTTAATTAAACTTATTAATCGCTCATATTGTTTCAGTAAATCTATTTGGTGAAAGGAAAAGTTCTGAACATTTTTGTTCTTCAAATACATCAAAAATATATGAGACTTCAACTTTGATCGGCTAACACCGATAACCCTACAGTTGTCATTCAATAAGTCATCGATCAGGTGGCTTGCTCCAAAAGAATTAGATCCTAAAACTAGTACTTTAGACAGAGGCATTCCTCAATTTCTCGAAGCTTGGGGTAATCTATCTAATTATAATGTAAGGGTGTGAATAGGTGGGTATGGTCAAAGTCTTCATTTCAGGGAATTTCAATGTTGTTCATCCTGGACACATTCGTATATTTAAGAAGGCTCGCGAGCTAGGCTCACACCTCGTAATAGGTGTCATCAGTTCTTCGATTTCACCTGAAGCTAATCTTTTTCCAGACAATGAGCGACTAGACGCAGTAAGTCGTAATTCTCTTGTTGATGAAGTTGTGCTAATTGATAAGCCACTTCTAAAAGTTCTTGAAGTAGTAAGTCCAAACATCATTTTAAAGGGAACCGAGTATGAAGGTAAGTATAACGACGAAGTAGAGTATGCCAACAGATCAAATATTAGGATTGTTTACAGTGATGGTGATCCATTCTTCTCCGAAAGTGATTTAGTCCTTAAATCCAATTCTAAGTTTAGAAAATCTACAAAATTTTCGGAATTAATACCAAAAATTGGATTAAGTAAAGAGAGAATTAATGAAATTCTAGATCGTGCAACTCGTCTGAAAGTTACAGTAATTGGCGATTTTGTTGTTGATGAATATGTAAATTGTGAACCATTAGGCTTGTCTCAGGAAGATGCTAATGTTATTTTGAAACCAATAGATAGTGCCGTATTTTTGGGTGGTGCCTCTATTGTTGCTCGTCACGCACGAGGACTAGGGGCTGAGGTTACATTTTTGACAACCCTTACAGAGTCAAGTAAGTACTCAACAGAGCTTAAAAACCAGCTAGTAAAGGAAGACATTGGACTTGAAATAGTTCAAGAAAAAAGTCGAGATCAAATAGTGAAGAGGAGATTTCGAGTTGATGGCACCTCCCGATTTCGGATCACTGAGGGGAGTAGTGGAACTCTCTCGCAAAATTCCCAGAACGAATTATCAAAGATTGCGGAGAAATTATCTAAGGCCTCCAACCTAGTAATCTTTTCGGATTTTAATTATGGAGCAATCCCCATGTCCTTGCCAGGAAGACTCCTTAGGGAAAATACTTCACAGGCATTCTTTGCTGCCGATAGTCAGATTTCGTCTCAAATTGGAGACCTATCTAAGTTTTCAGGAATCGATTTCTTATCAGCAACTGAATTTGAGGCAAGAGTTTCTATGAACGCAAGAGAACTAGGTTTGGCCAAATTGATTTCACAAATAAGGGCATTCCTTAAAATAAATAATGTGATTCTAAAACTTGGCAAAGATGGTTTAATTTATGAGAGCGAAAATAGGGGTAAAGATCCAATTACTGGAGCTATACCTGCACTCAATTCAAATCCTTTGGACGTTGCAGGCGCCGGTGACAGTTTATTGGCTGCTTCATCCTTAGCGCTTTGCACCGGCGCCACATTACATGAAGCATCTATTTTTGGTTCTATGGTTGCTGCTATTCAAGTAGGGCGAATTGGAAATTTACCTATAGCTGTAGAAGAAATACATGACCTAGCGTGACAATTGATATTTTACTTCTAGCCGCTGGAATGGGAACAAGACTTAAGCCAATTACTAATTTTACCCCTAAGTGTTTATTACCTGTTTTTCGAAAACCTATTCTTGCGCACTGGCTCGACCAAGCGCTACAAATAAAGGACTCGAATATTTACATTAATGTCCATTATCTAAGTGATAAGGTAATCAAATATATTGAGAAAAATTATCAAAATAAAGAGCAAATAAATATTCTTTATGAACCAGAACTTCTCGGCACTGCAAGAACACTTCTGCAACTCTTTGAGAAAAGGAAAAATGGAATTCTGGTCATTCATGTCGACAACTATTCAACTATAGATCTTTTTGATTTTATACAGTTTTCTGAGATCTACAATCACCAACGATCTATAATAGCAACTTTCAAGACTATAAGTTTTGAAAACAGTGGAATGATTAAGGTCGATTCTAGAGGTGTTATAATTGAATATCATCATAAGCCCAAGTACTCCGACTCAAACATAGCCAATGCAGGATTATTTTATTTCCCATCATCTATATTAGATGAGCTTAATGAGAATCAAGAACTATATAGTGACATTAGCCAAGATATAATTCCTATTTTGTTAGGCAGGGCAATAAATTATTTAATTGAGGGGATTCACGTGGACATTGGCACTGATCTAGAGACTTATTTGAACATTGATTCAAAAATAGATTTTTTGAGAGGAGATACCTGATGCTAGAATTTCTTCGGTCGGAAATATATTTGCGTACTCCACCTTTTCTATTTACAAAACTATTTAATTTACGTGGAACACTTCGTAACACTGGTATGTCTTGTAGTTTTATCAAGTCAAAGAAAGTTTATGTTGTGTCTGATAAAGGGGTCACACGACTCGCCTCTACAAATTCACGCGTCTTGTTGTACATGAATGGATTCGCTAGAAGAGCTGACTCACTTTTTAGGATCTATCTTCTTGATGAATTGAATTTTCCATCCAATGCTTTAATTGTGGATTGTGGGGCAAACATGGGGGACTTTTATCTCGCTTTAGTTAATAACATTAGTGAGAGTTTTGAATATATTGGATATGAACCAAGCCCACTTGATTTCCTGTGCTTAGAGGATAACGTTAAATCAATAGTGGGCAAAGTGCATTTGCTACAGCAAGCTCTATCGAATGAAAGTAAAGAATCAGATTTTTTTCTCGATGTTAAGTCTGCTAGTTCTTCGATTATCGAACCGAAGACTTTTAGTTCTCGCACTATGGTCTCTGCTGTTCGCTTAGATGAACAACTCTCTACCTCAGTATTCCTTATTAAAGTTGAAGCTGAGGGAGCTGAGCCTGAGGTCCTGCAGGGTGCAATAAAGTTATTGCCGAGAGTCCAATATGTTGTTGTTGATGTCGGTCCGGAGAGAGGAAAGCTACAAGAGGAGACAAGAGATGAAGTTGTGAGCTTTATGCAGAATGAGGGGTTTGAAATTTGGAGGGAAAATCGAGGTCATAGAAAAATCGTTTTATTTAAGAATAAAAAAGAATTAATTCCCTCTAATTAGAATATCCAGCTAAGTTTGCTTGGCGGTCGAAATCAGGCAAAGACCTACGGAGTTCAGCAAAAGTCCCATAACCTTTCAAACGACCTTCTTCGATAAAAAAAATTTTATCTGACTTCAATACAGTAGAGAGTCTATGAGCAATAATTATCAACGTGCGATTACCACGTATTGATTCAAGTGAATCAACAATTTGTTGCTCAGTCGCAACATCTAGAGCACTTGTAGCCTCGTCCAGCACCAATATTTCCGGATTTGTTAATATCGCGCGAGCAATATTCAATCTTTGCCTCTGCCCTCCGCTTATTAGTATTCCTCTATCACCTATCATTTCCTCAAGGCCAAGAGGTAGTTTTTCTACGAATTCTTTTAAAGCAACCTTCTCTAATATAGAGTATAAGGTCTCATCCGAGTAATTCTTGCTCAAGCCAAAAACTAAATTCTCTCTTATAGATCTATTGAGTAGGGCAGAGTCTTGTGCTACGAAACCAATTCGCCCAGGTGCTGATTCGATAAAACCTTTGGGTTTGGTTCCACGAATTAAGATTAATCCTTCTTTGGGTTCGAGCAGGCCTAGGATAAGGTCGATGAGAGTTGATTTCCCACCGCCAGAAGGACCTATAAAAGCAACCATCTCTCCTGAATTTATTGTCAGACTAATCCCCTTTATCGCCTGACTCTTTGAATCTTGGTAACTAAAACTAATATTTTTAAGTTCAATCTCGTGTTTAAATTCAAAAACCGAATCGTTCTGACCTTGCCGCTTCGAGACTTTGATGTCTTTAATCAGATTTAAGGTTATTGAGGACGCTCCAATATTGGCCTTTATCCCGATAAGACTTTGTTGTAAGCGCAATATAGAGGGAGACACTCGGGTTGCTGCAGCCAAAAAAACTGACAGCGTTGCTATTGCGGTCATGGAGTCCGCAAGAATAAATTGAGATGCTGATAGTAAAAGTGCTCCCAATACAAGCGAAATTTCAAGGGTATATTTGTTAATATACGGAAAAAAATTCAGTTTAGCAGTTACAGAGGCTGCCTGGTGACGCAAGGTAGAAATTTCAAGTGAGTAATTCTCCAAGGCTTGCCTAACAAAAATCTCTCGATATAAACTCAAAGCCTCAATAATCTTTTGATTCGCACGTACAGTGGTCTGCGAACCAGCATTACCTAAATAACTTGCTCTACTACCTAAAATTCTATTTTGAAAAAAAGCAATTGAAGCAAAATAAACAAGTGCTCCAAGGGAAACTGCTGGCTCCAGCGCAAACAAACCAATTAACATTATAATAATCAGACATGATTCAGCAATAATCTGTACCGTTGAACCAACTACTCCTAGAATTAAACTATTAACTCCTCCCGTTACGGCATAAAGCATTGATTGAGCAGAGTTTCGTTTTATATATTCAAATGGGAGTTGCAAAACGCTTACAGACAGCGCGGCTGAGACTTTGGCTGATTTGTGGGCCAAGAACTCAAGCATTCTTTTGACTAGAAATACTGAGGCTAAGGTTTTTGAAATCATTATTATGGCTGCCACTGAGCCTAAGATTGCCACTTGTGCTTGAAAGGCAAAGGAATCTAATTTAAGTGCGCCTAGGATTCCCTCAATTTGTTCTGGTGGACTTTTGGATTGAACTCCAGAGAGGGTAAGTGCTGTTACGACCCCGATGGTGGCAACTGCGATTAGATCTAGTATCGCCAAAAACAGTTGAGCTCCAGTAACAAGGTAAATTTTCGACTTATCTGTTGAGTCTAAGAATGAACTGGCGGCCTTGATGACACTCCGAAAACTCTGGTCCTTAGAATCTCGTTTACGTCTTCTACTAGTCACAATCACCTCAGAACCTTAGGATCATTTTTTTTGTAGAACCCAAACGGAGCAATTCAATGGCTTGATTTATCTCCGATAAGTCAAAAAAGCTGTTTTCCATAATTTCCATCCGAAAGTTCTTTTCTTCCGCCATTCTGACTAGATAGGGAATATCACTTTGTGGCAATATTGACCCTCCAAAAGAGCCGACAATTTTTGCACCAAAATGTAGAGGCATAGGATTAATTGTAATCTTCTGGAGATTTGGTGTTACCCCGACTAGAACCATGACGCCCTCCCCGTATATCCACTCAAAGGCCTTATTGATTACATCAACGCTTCCTGTAGTGTCGATCAAAACAAGTCTCTTATTGGAGTTTCTTGCTTTAAACAGGCGAATAATTTCAGGTTCGTCTCCTGAAAAATTCCATCTCTCGCTAGGAAACCCCAATTTCTTGGCACAAAGTACTCGATTTTCTAAAGCGTCAATTCCTAGCACTGAAGAAACTTTGAAGATTTTTGACATTTCGAGAGTCCACATCCCAAGTGCCCCTAGCCCGAGCACTATTAATGCATCATTACTGCTGACTTTTGCATCGTTCTTCAATGAACCATACGCCGTCGTTACAGAACATCCAAGCACTGGCAGACTCTCTAACTTAAGAGTTGTTTGAATTCGAGTACATCGATTCTCTGAAACAATCGAAAACTCAGAAAACGTTGTCACAGGCCCAGCGTTTAAAATTCCTATATCACTAAAAACTTTGTGGTTGTCTGATTGTGAACCGCTTCCCTTCATCCAATGTAAAACCACTGTGTCACCTTCACTAACACTCTCTACATCGTCAGCAACAGCAATTACTTCTCCAATCCCTTCATGGCCAAGTAAGTGTGGTAGGTATCGATCTGGTCCTTTTTTCCCAGCAATTTCCCCAAGTTGTGAGCCACAGATTGATGAGAAGTGATTCTTGACCAGCACTTGTTTACTTGTCAATTCTCTTGGGAAGTAAACGTTCACAATCTTGAGCGGTTGATTGTTTTTAACAAGAACCGCGGCATGATATGTGCCAGAGGGTAGAGCGTTATACCTCACTCGAAGAATATCCATTCATAATCACCCACATATTCAGCTAATTCAAATATGGTTTGCCAATCCTCTACGGATAGTAGAAGTTCAGCTGTCAACGCCCAACATTGCAAGTTAAAGAACTCCTGAACATTCCGAAAGCTTTCAACTACGATATATTGCTGTTTAGAGACTCTATTTAATTCTGATAGCGCCAATATACAATTCTTGAGATTCAAGTTGTGCAGAGTATTAATTGAAATTGCCAAATCAAATTGTTTTGTATCGTAATCCAATTTTTCTGCACTTCTCAACACAAATTTCCCCTTTAGCTTGGGGTGTATGTTTTGTATTGCATAATCGGAGAAATCTAGTGCTGTAATTTCTATGCCAGGCAGCAAAAGTTGAATCTCATAAAGAAGGAACCCTTTTCCTGCGCCGACGTCAAGAATCTTGCTCTTTTGAGTTAGCGAGTAATCTCTAATCATCTGTTCGGCCATGGGTTTCCATCTACCGGGAATATAGCTGTAGCCCCCATACCCGTATCGACGATCGCCATCCCAATAGTCAAAGCCATATTGTCGCGCCTTACTCATAGCTTCTACCTTGTTGTCATTAATTCGTGCCAAGTAATCACGCTTGGTGCACTGGTGCAGTCCTTGAATATAGCTTCTTAGTGTCATAGCTCACCTTTTATCCAAGATGAAATCTGATCAGCTGTAAGCCCCCACTTTAACCAATGATCCTTCTGAGACCCATAGTTTTCAGAGTAAGAACTTGGAAGCTGTCTAACCCATATCTCCGACTCAAATCCAAGCACATTTCGAACGCGTGTAGCTAGGCCGCCTACAGGAATGTGTTCCTCAATGATAAATATCTTTCCTGAAATATCTGATGATTTAATTGTGGACATTATGTCACTTTCACTCAACTCAGGAAAGTGAATAACTTGGCCACTTATACCAACTTTATCCAACTTACGACTTGCCTGTAAAGCTTCATGCAATAGCGTGCCCGTGCAAATGATTGTATAAAGACCCTTGGATCCAAGAATTTTAGATAGTGATCCGTCAATACGTGACATTTGGTCCGTAACGATCGGTTCTCCTCCGCGGCCAAGTCGTACATATCCTAAAATTTTGTTTTGAACACACGCTTCTATAATCTCGATAACCTCACGAGGATCTGCAGGAGCAAAAATCCTCATACTCGGGATATTTGTCATGAGTGCGAAGTCATCTGTAGCCTGGTGTGTTGGACCAAGTGGCGAATAAACTAATCCTCCACCAGCCCCGACGAGTAATGCGGGCAATTTTTGCTGGGCTAAATCGATTGCAATTTGTTCGTAGCACCTTCGAGTTAAAAATGTAGCAATCGTATGAATTATTGGATAGAAACCGTTTGCAGCTAGACCTGCCGAAAACCCAATTATGTGTTGCTCTGCTATTCCCTCCATTAAGACACGATCTGGATGGCTCTTTAGGGTCTTTGCAAAAGTCCCAGATCCTAAGTCAGAGCCAATGATGCATACTTTAGGATTTTTGCTTACCAACTCCTCTATACAGTCCAGGGCTTCTTTTCTCATAAGTTCTTTCTTAACGTTGCCACTTCATCGCTTGATATTGCTGACTTATGATGCCATGAGGCTTCCTCTTCGAGCTTAAGTATCCCTTTGCCCTTAGTAGTCCTCGCAACAAGACAAGATGGCTGTCTGTCAGAAATCATCTGCTTAAAGACATTTTCTAACGCAATAACATCATGCCCATCACATTCATAACTCTTAATTCCAAAAGACTCAATTTTATTCTTCAGGTTTCCTAAATTCCAAATAGCAGAAGAATCTCCGCTTGCTTGTTTCCCGTTGGCATCAATAATAAAATTTAAATTTGTCAAGCCATGGTGGGAGGCTGCCATGAGTGATTCCCAGACCGAACCCTCATTCATTTCTCCATCTCCCATTACAACCCATACTTGAAAATCTTTTCCAAGCAATCTAGAGGAGTATGCGTGGCCCACTCCAAATGCGGCGCCGTGCCCTAAAGATCCCGTACTCGATTCAATTCCTGGCAGGACGTGATATTCCGGATGACCACCAAGCTTGCCTTCGAACTTGCAAAAATTCTCCAATTCTTTTAGCTCAAAAAATCCCATATCCTGAAGTAAAACATATAACGCAATACATCCATGTCCCTTGCTCAATATCAGTCGGTCTCGAGTTACATTCCAAGGATCACCCACATCAAAGGACAACACCTCATCGTACAGAACCCTTAGAATTTCGATTAAAGACATCGCCGATGGCAGATGTCCCCGCTGACCATGTTCCGCAACAAAGATAACCTTTTCTCGAAGGGTCTTGCTCCGACTATCCATGCTTCATACGCTACTACAAACCTATACCATGCAAGGTATCCTCAACAGATCGCACGTTAGTGATTGGAAAATTATCAAAAAGTTGAGCGAGGTTGAATGCATCACTTGAAATTGCCCCCATTTCAAGTGATCTTCGTATGCCAATCAGAGTCCAGTTCAATCTGGAGAAATTGAGCAATATCTGAAGATATTCCAAATTTAGACTGTAGAGGTCAATTGCATCATTTAGAAAGAGTTTTGATACTCCAGAATCCCACAAGTTCCTAGGATGTAACAGAGTATCTGAAACAAGTTTCTCAGGCCTATCCCAGCCCAAGTACTCAAAGTCTACAAATCTGAATTTTGGTACTTCTGAGTCTTCTAATAGCATGTTATGTATTCCAAAATCGGATGGGCTTAAAATAATTTCGGACTTTTCTTTAAACTGTAATTGATTACAGTAGTCCTCATATCTAGCAATAGCTTCTTGAATTGGCTTAACGAGAATCAAATTCCTTGCCTCAATTGAGCTAACAATTATCTCGAGTCGCCTTTTGAGCTGGTTTATACCAAATCCATCCCGGATTACACTGTCTGTTGCATCCTTGAATAAATTTTGTGATTTGCTAATTGCACCTAGATCCCTCAACTTTCCTAGGAAGATAATCATGGCAGCTGATACTTCTTCAGTGAGAATATTTGGTGACACTCCCTTTACATAGGTCATAATGATTCCCAACTTGTTAGATGATAAACAAATGGGAGTTGGCACATAAGCAGAACAGTAAAGCGAGATATTCTTCAAATTTTCAAACTCTTGTGTTGCTCTTTTTTCTGCATCTTGCCGATTCGACTGTTTATAAATTACTTGAGTACTACCTAGGTCTCCCAAATAGAGTTCTGAATTACCCCCCTGGTTAGATAAGGTACTCAAATTAGTCACGCGCCCTAGAGCAGTATCAATTTCTTGCCTAAGCATGATTGAATCCGAATAGATTCACTAAGTCATTGAAATCTCCAGAATTTTCGTCGCTAGAGTGACCAGAAAAGTGCCAAGTTTTTATTGAGGAGCTCTTCGAGAGCCCTTGGATGACTTCAATTAGATCATCAATAAAAAACTCAATTTCAAGCCCTAGAATTTTTTCTATTTTCTCCTGTTGAGTCGATGTAAAGTGCACTTCAGATTGCTCGATAAGTTGAGGAGTAAATCCGTGCTTTTTTAGCCACAATAGAGCAGGCGTTCTTAAGTCTAGCCCCCCAAATCGGTCTTGCGTAGTTAGTGTCTTATGGCTGACTATGGAGACTTTTATGTTTTCTCTTATCGCAAATTCAATAAACGTTTTAGCGAATGAGGCCACTTCTGCGAAATCTAAGCCGTCTGTGTAAAGTTTCGATTGAAACTCCTGCCATAGATTATCAGAACCATCTGTTCGACGTAGGGCCTTACGAATACTTTCTCTTGTTTCGTTAACTCCAAGGCCAAAATGTTGGCCAATCTCTCTAAAAGCTCGGGAATAATCAATTAAAGTGTTATCTAAATCAATTCCGATGTGTTTAACTTCTTTTAGTTTGTCAAGATTTGAGTTCATTTGGCTACACTCTACCTAAACTCTCTAGCTACCAATTCTGCAATTTGGGCAGTGTTAAGAGCGGCGCCTTTTCTTAAGTTATCTCCACAGACAAAGAGATCAAGTGCATTTGGATTATCAAGAGACTTTCTCACTCTTCCAACCCAAGTTGAGTCAGTGCCAACAACATCAGCTGGGGTTGGAAAATGATAGCTCTCTGGATCATCTACTAACTTCACGCCAGCTGCGTTTGCCAGTAGATCTTGAGCATCTTTTCTCGAGACTTCTCTCTCAAATACAGCATGAACCGCTAGGGAATGGGTTGTTAGTACTGGAACTCTTACGCAGGTGGCTGAGACTTTTAGGTTCGATATTCCCAGAATCTTTCTAGATTCATTTCTTACCTTTAGTTCCTCTGAGGAATATCCATCTTCTTTCAGAGATCCTGCCCATGGGACAACATTTAGGGCAAGAGGAGCAGGAAACGGACCGTTATCTTTAATTACAGTTCTAATATCGCCAGCGATATCTCCAACAGAGCTTTCAGCAACAGCACTGATTTGAGAGCGGAGAGTATCAAGGCCAGATTGTCCTGCACCAGATGCAGCTTGATAGGAGGCAACTACTAACTCTTTCAATACATATTTTTTATGAAGTGCTCCCATTGCAACAATCATGGAAAGAGTTGTGCAATTGGGATTAGAGATAATTCCTTTAGGGCGATTTTTAATCTCTTGTGGATTGATCTCAGGAACAACTAATGGAACCTCAGGGTCCATTCGAAACGCTCCTGAATTATCAACGCACACCGCGCCCCTAGATGCTGCTATTGGAGCCCAAATGGCAGAGATTTCATCTGGAACATCAAACATAGCAACATCGATTCCATCAAATGCATCAGGTGAGAGCGCAACAACTATTAGTTCCTCTCCGCAGCAGAGTAATTTCTTTCCGGCACTTCGCTCAGATGCAATTACTCGAATCTCGCCCCAAACATTCTCTCGTTCGGTGAGAATATCGAGCATCACAGTTCCAACTGCTCCTGTTGCTCCAACTACTGCAAGTGATGGCTTTCTACTCATATGCCGCTTCCACCATAAACAACAGCTTCAATCTGGTCAGCATCTAGATCAAATGCGGTGTGAGCTGCTTGAACTGCTCGCTCAATATCTGCCTGGCGGCAGACGATAGAGATGCGAATTTCCGAGGTTGAAATCATTTCGATATTTACTCCAGCAGAGGCCATGGCAGCAAAGAAGTTAGCTGTTACTCCAGGATGTGAGCGCATTCCAGCGCCAATTAGGGATAATTTGCCGATCTGATCATCATATTGAATTGATTGAAAACCAATCTCTCCCTGCTGCTTTTGAACAATACTTGTCGCTCTTGAGCCTTCAGTCCTTGGCAGCGTAAATGAAATATCGGTAAGACCTGTGGCTGCTGCAGAGACATTTTGAACAATCATGTCGATATTGATATCGGCATCTGCGATTGCCTGAAAGATTCGAGCTGCTACTCCTGCTCTATCTGGCACCCCAACTATAGTGATCTTGGCTTCACTCTTATC
>Ga0194133_10003782_pt1 | contig 21112 bp, 18 predicted proteins | sample TA2KigOf40mmetaG_FD_155448 | JGI IMG/M metagenome (GOLD analysis project Ga0194133, IMG submission 155448) | Freshwater microbial communities from Lake Tanganyika, Tanzania - TA2015055 Kigoma Offshore 40m | ecosystem: Environmental > Aquatic > Freshwater > Lake | place: Tanzania: Lake...
GGTGCACGGTGGCGAAGGTCAGGCGGTCGTAGACGATGAGCTGCCGGTAGTTCTTCTTGTAGTAGTCGTTGTACCACGGCTCGTTCAGGTGCGGGCTCCGCATGAAGTAGAGCGTGAACACGACGTCGTCGGTGGTGAGCGGCCGCCCGTCGGTCCAGCGGGCCTTGGGGTCGATGCGGTAGAAGATGGTCTTGCCGTCGGGACCGACGGCCCAGCTAGCGACGAGCCCGGCGTAGGCGCCGCCGGCCACGTTGGGGTGCGGGGCGATGAACGGCGGCTCCACGTAGTCCAGCAGGTAGGGCCGGATGCCGCCGGTGGCGTCGGGGCCGATGGTGCGGAGGGTGCGCGGGAAATCCGGGATGTAGTAGTTGAAGGTGCCGCCCTTGCGCGCGTTCGGGTCGGCGAACTCCGGCAGGGCGGCGCCGTCCTGCCAGGCGAGGCCGGCGGGCAGCTCCGCGATCGGCTTGAAGACGTAGAAGTCCGGCTCGGCGGCGAGGGTGCGCTTGAGGTCGGCCTCCATCTCGGCTGCGCCGGCGGTCGCCGCGGTCGCGGGGGCGGCCCCCTCCTTGGGGGTGGAGGGGCCGCAGCCGGCGGTGAGCAGGAGGGCGGCGGTGAGGAGCGGGATAGACCGGAGGGACGGGCGCATCGGGTTCACTGGTAGAGGGTGAATTTCTTCGGGTCGAAGGCCTCGCGGATCGCCTCGCCGATGAACGTCACGAGGACGAGCACCAGCACGAGCGCGGAGAAGGCGGAGGCGACGATCCAGGGGGATTGCAGGTTGGAGGTGCCCTGGCGCAGCAGTTCCCCCCAGCTCGGGGTGGGCGGCGGCAGGCCGAAGCCGAGGAAGTCGAGCGCGGTCAGGGCGCTGATGGAGCTGGCGATGGTGAAGGGGATGAAGGTGACGATCGTCGAGAGGACGTTCGGCAGGATGTGGCGGAAGAGGATCCGGGGCGTGGAGGCCCCGAGCACCTGCGCGGCGTGCACGTAGTCGCGCGCCTTCTCCCGGTAGGTCGCCGAGCGCATATAGTAGGTCATCCCTGTCCACGAGAACAGCACCACGATGGCCAGCAGCACCCCGAGGTTCATCCCGATCCCGGCGGGCACGATCGAGGCGACGATGATGACGACGAAGAGGAAGGGGATGTTGGACCAGATCTCGATCAGGCGCTGGACCAGCAGGTCGAACCAGCCGCCGAAGTACCCCATCAGGCAGCCGAGGCTGATGCCGACCGCGTAGGTGAGCACGATGAAGGCGGCGGCGAACGCGAGCGCGTTGCGGAACCCGTAGACGAGCCGCGCGAGGATGTCCCGGTTGATCTGGTCGGTGCCGAGGAAGTTCTGGCGCGCCCAGTCGGGCGGCCGCGGGCGGAAGGTCTCGCCCGGGTGGCAGTTCTCGAGCGGGTTGTAGGGGACGGGCGGCAGCAGCACCCAGTTCTTCCCGGAGGGGTCGGCGGCGAACTTCCGCCGCAGCTCGCGGTAATTCACCTCGTAGGCGTAATCGAGGCCGAACTCCTTCCCGGTGTGGATGCGCCCGTAGGTCGGGAAGTGCCACCGGCCCTCGTGCCGCACCACCAGCGCCCGGCTGTTCACCAGCAGCTCCGCCGCCAGCGACAGCACCACCGCCGTGGCCAAAATCAGGAACGCCACGTAGCCCCGCCGGATCGAGCGGAAGCGCTGCAGCTTCTTGCGCGTGAGGGGATCGAGGCGGGGGCGGGGCAGGTTCATCGGGCGCGCCTCACTTGAACCGGATCCGGGGGTCGATCAGCGCCACCAGCACGTCCGCCAGAATGTGCCCGAGCAAAATCAGCACCGACGACAGCAGCAGCACGCCCATCACCGTCGGGTAGTCGCGGTCCACCACCGAGGTGTATCCGAGCAGCCCCATGCCATTGATGTCGAAGATGAACTCGATCAGGAACGAGCCCGTCACCAGCACGCTCAGGTGCTGGCCGAAGTGGGTCGCGATCGGGATGAGCGAGTTGGGCAGCGCGTGCCCCAGCACGGCGCGGCGGAACGTCACGCCTTTGGCCATCGCGGTGCGCACGAAGTCCGCCGCGAGGTTGTCCATCAGGTGGTTCTTCATCAGCAGGGTGACGAAGGCGAAGCTGCCCACGGTGTAGCAAACCAGCGGCAGGACGGCGTGGTGGCACAGGTCCGCCACTTTGCCGGCGAGGCTGAGGTCGGCGAAGCCGCGGCTGACGAAGCCGCCCATCGGGAACCAGCCGAGGCGCGCCGAGAGGTAAACGACGAGCAGGGCGCCGAGGGCGTAGCCCGGGATCGCGTAGCCGGTGAACACGACCGCCGAGGACACGTTGTCGATCCACGTGCGGTGCCGCACCGCCTTGACGATGCCCAGCGGGATGCAGACGCCGTAGACGAGGAGGGTGGTGACCAGCCCGTAGAGCAGGGAGACGGGCAGGCGGTCGGTGATGATGTGGAGGACGGGTTCGTTGTAGCGGTAGGAGTTGCCGAGGTCGCCGCGGACGACCTTGCCCAGCCAGAGCAGGTAGGCCTCGAGGGGCGGCTTATCGAAGCCGTAGTAGGCCTTGAGCTGGGCCATCTGCTCCTCGGAGATCGCGCCGCTGCCGATCTGGTTGGTCTGGGCCCCGCCCGCGTCGCCCATCCGCGCCTCCATCAGGGCCCGCTCGATCGGCCCGCCCGGCACCACCCGCGTGATCAGGAAGACGATCAGGGTGATGCCCAGCAGGGTCGGGGGGATCAGCAGGAAGCGGCGGAGAAAGTAGTCCCGCATCGGGGGGCGGTTGAGCCCGCGGATCAGGACGCAACCGCGGCCGGGCCGCAAGCGTTACCGGCGCGCGCGGCCGGGGTTGAATCCGCGCCGCGAACCCGCAGGGTGGCGGGGTGCTCGCGCGCTCGCTCCTCCTGTTGCTCCTCGCCGCCCCCGGCTTCGCCGCCGCCGTCCCCGCGGGACCGCGGTCCGGCCGTTGGGCCCACGAGGAGGTCAGGGGCGCCACGCCCGACCCGCAGGTCACCTGGGGCCGCCTCGGCAACGGGTTCCGCTACGCGCTGCGGCCGCACGCCGGGACGCCGGGGCGGGTGACGCTGCAGTGGGTGGTGCTGGCGGGCTCGCTGGACGAGGGGCCGGACGAGCGCGGGCTGGCCCACTTCACCGAGCACCTCGCCTTCGGCGGCACGCGGCGATTCCCGCCCGGCGCGATGCTCCGCCTCTTCCAGCGCCTCGGCCTCGAGTACGGCAGCGACATCAACGCGGAGACGGCCTTCGGCCACACCGCCTACCGGCTGGAGTTCCGCCGCGCCGACCCCGCGCTGCTCCACGAGGGGCTCCGGCTGTTCCGCGACTTCGCGGACGGGATCACCTTCGCCCCCGAGGTCATCGAGCGCGAGCGCCGCATCGTGCGCGCCGAGCTCCGCGGCCGCGCCAGCCTCGCCGGCCTGCGCCAGGAGGCGTCGCTCCCGCTGGTCTTCCGCGGGCTGGCCTTCCCGGAGCGCTCCCCGGGCGGCGGCGAGGACCAGGTGGCGCGCCTGCGTCGCGAGCAGTTCCTCGGTTTCCACGCCCGCCAATACCGGCCCGACCTGATGGTACTCGTGGCGGCCGGCGATTTTGATCCCGCGGCCTTGGCGGCGCTGCTGCGGGAGGAATTCGGCGATCTGCCGGCGCCCGCCCGTCCCGTGCCGCCCCGGCCCGAGGGACGCCTCGACGCCCGCGCCCTCCGCGCCGGCCTGTTCCCCGTGCCCGGCCTCGGCTCCGTGCAGATCGAGGCCGCCTGCGTCGCGCCCCCGGCCTCCGCCGACCCTCGCGCCGCCGCGGTCGAGCGCCAGCGCCGCGCCTTCGTGCTGGAACTGCTTGGCGCCCGGCTCCGCCGCGAGGCGCCGGGCGGCGATGCCGGCTACGACGAGATCCTCGGCCACGGCGTCGCCTCCGCGTCGGTCTCCGTCCCGGCCGAGACGTGGGCGGACGGGCTGGCCTCCCTCGACCGCCTCCTTCGTCTGACGCTGGAGCGCGGCTTTGACGCCGCCGAGGTCGAGGCCCTGCGGCGCCGCCACCTGCGCGCCGCGAGCCTCGCCGCGGAGCAGTTGGCCGCGGCCGATCCCGCGCTGTTTGCCGGGGGTCTAGTCGAGTCGATCGCCGAGCACCGGGTCTTCCTCGGCGTGGCGGAGGAGGAGCGCCTGCGGCGCGAGTGGCTGGAGAAGTTCACCGCGGCCGAGGCCCTGCGCGTCCTCCGCAGCCTGTGGCGGCCCGACGAGCTCGCGGTCCAGCTGGCGGGCGGCGTGCCGCTGGAACTCACGCCCGACAAGGTGCTGCAGGAGCTGCGGCGCGCGCGCCGCGGCGGGACCGGCCAGGTGCTGGCGGCCGCCGTGCGGGAGACGCCGTTCGCGCTGCCCCGCTGGGGCGCGGGCGCCGGCCCGGTCGAGGAGCGCGAGTTGCCCGGCCTCGGCGCGCGCCTGATTCGCCTCGGTAACGAGGTCCGCCTCAACGTCCTGCCCGGCCGGAGCGAGCCCGGGCTGGTGCACGCGGTCGTGCGGGTCGGCACCGGCCTGCTCGAGCTGCCGGGCCAGAAACCTGCGCTGAAGGAGTTTGGGCTGAACACGGTGCTCGCCGGCGGCGGCGTGCAGTTCCGCCCCGAGGTCCTCCGCGCCCTCGTCGAGGAACGGCTGCTGGAGTTCAGCTTCGACGTCGCCGACCGCGACGCCTTCACGTTCCGCGGCGTAATGCCTGCGGACCAGCTCGAAGTGTTCCTCGCGCTGGTGACCGACATCCTGCGCGCCCCACGATTCAACAGCTTCGCGCACCGCGACCAGCGCCTGCAGGCCGCCCTCGGGCGCGCCGCCGCCGGTTCCGGGGTGGGCGAGGGCCTCCGCGAGCTGCACGACCACCTCTTCAAGGGCGACGCGCGCTTCACCGGCGGCTCCCCGCTCGACTACGTGTCGCTCAGCGTCCTTGACGTCCGCCGCTGGATGGAGCCCTCCCTCACGCGGGGCTACGTCGAGGCGACCGTGGTGGGCGACGCGGAGGTGGCGGCCGTGGTCGCGACGGCGGGGCGGACCCTCGGCACGCTGGCGCCGCGGGCGGCCCGCAAGGAGACGGCAGCCGCGCCCCGCCTGGTCCGACTCGGCGCGGGTCCGGGGCAGCACCGTATCGAGTTTGTCGGCGAGCAGCACTCGGCGCTGGTGGTCGGCACCTGGCCGGTCGAGGGCGCCGCGGGCCCGCGCGACCGGCTGGCGCTCGAGGTGCTCGCCAAGGTGCTCGAGATGCGCGTCCGCGCGGAGGTGCGCGAGCGCCTCGGGTTCGCGTATTCGCCGGCGGCCGAGCTGGAGCCCTTCACCGGGCTGCCCGGTTTCGCGCTGCTGCGCGCCCAGATCGACTGCGCGCCGGCCGACGCCGCGCGCGTCACGCCGCGGGTCGTTGCCGTCGCCGCCGAGCTCGCACGCGGCGGGGCGGACGAGGGGGAATTCGAGGGCGCCCGGGGCATCGTGCAGGCCCGCGTGGGCGACGCGTTCCGCCGCCCGGCCTTTTTGGTGTCGCTGCTGATGCGGGCCCAGGAGCGCCCCGAGGAAGCCGCGGCCGCCACCGCGCTGCACGCGGGCCTCGCTGCGCAGATCACCCGTGAGGAGGTCAACCGCTGGGCCACCCAGGTGTTACCCGCCGCCCGGTGCCGGGCCGCGGAGGTTGTGCCCAAGGCGTTCGTCGGCGTGCTGACGCCGGGCCGCTGAACGGCCCGTCCCCGCCCTCGCTGGCCTCAGGCGGCGCCGAAGAACTTCAGCACGCGGCGCAGGGAGGCGACCATCCGCTCCACCTCCTCCTCGGTGTTGTAGAGGTAGAAGCTTGCCCGCGTCGTGCTCGCGAGGCCCAGCTTCCGCATCAGCGGCTGGTTGCAGTGGTGGCCGCCGCGCAGCGCGATGCCGTCCTCGTCCGCGAGGGTCACGACGTCGTGCGCGTGGACGTCCGCGAAAGCGAAGCTGACCAACCCGCCCCGCGGGCCGCGGGGGCCGAGCAGGCGGATGCCGGGCAGTTCCGCCAGCCGGTCGTAGGCCAGGCGGGTGAGCGCCGCGTCGTGCGCCGCGATCGCCTCGAGGCCGGCGGCCTCAAGGTAGTCGCACGCCGCCGCGAGGCCGATCGCCCCCGCGACGTGCGGCGTGCCCGCCTCGTGTCGCTCGGGCGCCGGTTTCCAGCGCGATTCCGTGAACCCCGCCTGCGCCACCATCCCGCCGCCGGTCTCGTCGGGCTCCAGCCGGTCCAGCAGCTCCCGCCGGCCGTGCAGGACGCCGATGCCGGTCGGGCCGCACATCTTGTGGCCCGAGAAGGCGGTGAAGTCCGCCCCCAGTTCCCGCACGTCGAACGCGCCGTGGCCCACCGTCTGGGCCGCGTCCAGCACCGTCACCGCCCCGACTGCCCGGGCGCGCGCGCACAGCTCGGCCGCAGGGTTCACGGTGCCGAGCGTGTTGGAACCGTGGGTGAAGGCGAAGACCTTGACCGCCGGCGTCAGCAGCGCGTCGAGCGCTGCGCGGTCCAGCCCGCCCTCGGCGTCAGCCCCAGTCACGGGCACTAGCCGTAGCTCGGCGCCGCTGCGGCGAGCGGCCTGCTGCCAGGGCAGCAGGTTCGAGTGGTGCTCCATTTCGGTCGCGAGGATCACGTCGCCGGGCTGCAGCGCCGCGCCGAGGCCCCGGGCGACCAGGTTGATGGACTCCGTGGTGCCCCGGGTGAACACGACTTCGGCCGGGTCCGCCGCGCCGAGGAAGCGGGCGACGCGCTCGCGGGCCCCCTCGTAGGCGCGGGTGGCGCGCATCGACAGCGCGTGCAGGCCCCGGTGGACGTTGCTGTTGTCCCGCTCGTAGAAGCCCACGATCGCGTCGATGACGGCGCGCGGCTTCTGCGTGGTCGCGGCGTTGTCGAGGTAGGCGAGCGGCCGGCCGTTCACCTGCTGGTGCAGCGCGGGAAAGTCGCGGCGGAGGTCCGGGACGGAAGGCATCGGGTTAGGCAACGCGGGGAAACGCCGGGAGTCACCCCCGGATTTTCCGCGCCGCGCGGGGTCAGTCGGCGCGGGTCTCGGTGGTGGCGGGGACCGCGTCGCCGGAGAGGGCGTTCAGGACGGCGTGCCAGCCGAGGGTGGCGCACTTGATGCGGGCGGGGAAGGTGTGTACGCCCGCGAAGGCGGCAAGGTCGCTGATCTCCGCGGGCGCCTCGCCCGTGGTCACGATGTGGTGGAAGGCATCGTAAAGTCCCTTTACCTCGGCGGCGCTCTTGCCCTTCACCTGGGTGGTCATCAGCGAGGCGCTCGCCTGCGAGATGGCGCAGCCCGCGCCGTCGAAGCTGATCTCCGCGATGCGGTCTCCGTCGAGCCGCACGTAGACGCTGCACTGGTCGCCGCACGTGGGGTTGTCCCCGTGGGCCACGCGGGTGGCGGTCGGCAGGCGGCCCCGGTTTCGGGGGCGCTTGTTGTGGTCGAGGATGACCTGCTGGTAGAGTTCGGTGAGATCGCCGGACATCAGGCTAGGTTGGGGGAAAGGCGGGCCCGCGCAAATCCCGCTTTTGTCCGGCGCGGCGGCGGTCAGCGCAGGGTCTGCAGGTAGGCCTCGAGGTCCGAGATCTCCTGCGGGCTGAAGATCGTCCCCATCGGCGGCATCGGGGACACGACGTAGTGCTCGAAGCCGCGGGCCATCGCCTTGCTCGGCTCGAGCAGGCTCTCACGGATCTGCGCGGAAGTGGCGCGGGCCGCCAGCCCGTCGAGCGCCGGCCCCACCGTGCTGCCCTTGCCGCCTAGCGTGTGACAGAGCACGCAGGCCGCCGGGTGCCGGTGGAATAGCTCTGCGCCGCGCGCGGCATCCCCCGGGCCGGCGACGGCCGTCTCCTCGACCGGCGTGAGCTCCACGAGGCGCAGCTCGTCGAAGGCGGCCTCGCCGCGGGCCACGTGCAGCACGTTCACGCTCGCGGTGGTGCGTTCGCCGCGGTCGAACTCCAGCTCGACCCCCGTCCAGCCGGTCTCGCGGGGAGTCCGGGTTATCGCTGCTGCCCCAGTTGCCGGAGCTCGCGCCGGCGGCCGAGACGCTGGTGCTGACCACCTTTGAGGATCCCGGCACCATCGCCGTGGCCGTGGAGCACGGCGCGAGCGGCTTCGTGCTGAAGCGCGGCGGTCTGGTCGAGATCGTCGCCGCGGTGCGGAAGGTGGCCACCGGTGGGGTGGCGCTCAGCGACTCCGTGGCGCGGGAGCTGTTGCAGCAGTTCCGCAAGCGCCGCCAGACCGCCTCCCTGCTGCCGAACCTGAGCCCGCAGGAGAATCGCCTGCGGATGCTCCTCAGCGAGGGCCAGAGCCTCAAGCAGGCCGCGGCGGCCGCGGGGGAGTCCGCTCAGCGGACCTCGAACACCTCCACCAATCCGATGCCCGAGGCGCCGCGGACGCCGGTCACGTGCACGGTGTAGACGCCGGGGGCGAGGGTCAGGAGCAGCGCCGAGTCACTCGTGCCGCGGGGCAGGCGCCACGCGCCCGAGCGGTCGCTGGCCTCCTCGATGTCCGAGCTCTTGTCGTCGTCGTCCTGGTCGTCGTCGTGATCGTTGTCGTCCTGGTCGTCGTTCCGGGTCCACACGCTGTTGCCGGCGATGCGGGGGCCGCGGGAATCATAGACGGTGACCTGGGTGGCGGGGGGGGTGGTGATGGTGGCGGCGCCGTTCACGGTGAGCGCGGCGGCGGTTTGGGCGAAGGCGGCCGGGGCGAGGCAGAGCAGGAGGGCGAGGCGAGGGGGCAGACGGCGGAGTCGCAAAAAGCGGGCGGGTGTGGGATGGAGGCTAGGGCCGCAGGGAGGACTGGCGAACTCCACGCGGGGTCCAAACCGGTGGCAACGAACCGGGAGCATTCGCGGTTTTTTTGCCGTCGGCGGAGCGCCGGGCCAGGAGCGGGCTTGCCTCGGCGCGGGCGCCGGCCACGTTGGCGTTGGCTTTGGGGCCTGGTCGTCGCTCCGAGTTCTTTGATCCCAAGGCGCGGGTAATGCCGCGCCGGCCAGAAGTTCGGAGAGGAAAGTCCGGACACCGCAGGGCAGGATGCTGCGCCAGCCGCAAGGCGAGCGCAGGCGGCGCGCGTCAAGGCGCGTCGACGGACAGTGTCACAGAAAATAGGTAGCCGGGCGGCGCGCCCTCGGGCGCGACGCCGGGTGATAGTGAAAAGGTGGGGTAAGAGCCCACCGCGCCTCCGCGCGAGCGGGGCGGCACGAAAAACCCCTTCCGGTGCAAGGCAAAATAGGTGGCTGGGCGGCCCGTCCAATAGCCACGGGTATGCCGCATCCGCGCCGCGTCCGCCTCGGCGGCCGCGGCGGGGACGGGCCGGCCGCAAGGCCGGTCCGAGAGAAATGACGACCGAAGCGCCGTCAGGCGTGGAACAGAATCCGGCTTACCGGCCCCAAAGCCTCCATTTCCATCAACCCCATCCCCCGCGTATGCCGCCCGCCTCCTTTCGCCTTGGGCTTGTCCTCGCCGCCGCGCCGGCGTTCCTCGTGGCCGCGGCGCCCGACGAGACCCGCTTCCAGCGCTTCCAACGCCAGTCCCGCGAGGCCGAGCAGCGGGGCCTCGCGGAGCCCTTCCGGGGCATCACTGCCGCCGGCCGGCCCGAGGCGGGGCTGTTTCCCCGGCGTTCCACCGGCGTCTCGACCGAACCCGTGCGCCGCGCCGCGGCGGAGTTCCTCGCCGCCCTCACCCCCGCGCAGCGGGACCGCACGCGGTTTCCGGTCGATGACCCGGAATGGCGCAAGTGGATGAACCAGCATTTTTATGTCCGGCAGGGCGTTGCCTTCGCCGAGATGGACGAGGGTCAGCGCGCGGCCGCCTTCGCGCTCCTGCGGGCTGCGCTCAGCGCCGAGGGCCTGCAGTTGTCGCGCGACATTATGCGGCTCAACCACACCCTCGGGGAGCTCAACGGCGGCAATTTCACCGAGTACGGCGAGTGGCTCTACTGGATCACCGTGATGGGCGAGCCGTCCGCGGACCGGCCCTGGGGCTGGCAGCTCGATGGCCATCACCTGATCATCAATTACTTCGTCCTGGGCGACCAGGTCGTGATGACCCCCGTCTTCGTGGGCTCGGAGCCGGTGGTCGCCGCGGGTGGCCTCCACCGCGGGGTGGCCATTTTGCAGGCGGAGCAGGACGACGGGCTCGCCTTCCTGCGGTCCCTCTCCCCCGCGCAGCGGGCGCGGGCGGTGCTGCGGCCGGACAAGACGGGCAACGACAATCTGACCGAGGCGTTTAAGGACAACGTCGTGATCCCCTACGCGGGCCTGCCCGGGACCGAGCTCACCGGGGCGCAGCGGGGGGCGCTGCTCGCGCTGATCGGCCGTTACGTCGGCCAGCAGGCGCCGGGGCACGCCCGGGTGCGACTGGCCGAGGTCGAGGCGCAGATGGACCGGACGCACTTCGCGTGGATCGGCGGGGCGGAGGACGGCGGGGTCTTTTACTACCGTATTCACAGTCCGGTGATTTTGATCGAGTTCGATCACCAGCGCCCGGCGAACCTCCGCCACCTCGCGGCGGATCCGCAGCGACCGAACCGTCAGCACATCCACGTCGTGGTCCGCACCCCCAACGGGAACGACTACGGCCAGGACCTGCTCCGGCAGCACCTGGCGGCGCACCCGCACTGAGCCGCCCGGCGCAGGGGGCGGAGCCTCAGATGTCGTCCAGATCGTCCTGGTAGGGCTCGCGTTCGCTCACCGTGGTGAGCTCATTCCAGGAGGTGAGGCGGTAGGGGGCGGTGGTGGTGAGCTTGGCCAGCGACTCGTCCTGGTGGAACCGGATGTTGCCGCTGAAGGTGATGTCGTTGGCGACGATGGAGCCGAGGATGTCGCGGTCGCCTGAACCGCCGCCGGTGATGGTCACGCTGGCGTTGGGCGCGTAGAGGGCGCCGGAGAGGGCGGCGTTGCCGGCGATGGAAATCTGCTGCTTCGTCGCGGTGGCGGTGCTCTGGCCGTAGAGCTGGAAATTGGCGGGGTTGCCGGCGGTGGTCCCGGTGGTGCCCGCGTTGATGATGCCGTTGCCGGCGATGTTTACGTTGCCGACCGTGTAGAGCGTGAGTTTGGCTCCCGGCGCCACGTTGATGCCCGCGTTGCCGGTGATGCTGAGCGTGGTCACGCCGGCGAGCCCGTCGAGGTACAGCTCCACGTTGCCGTTGATGTTCAGGACGGTGGAGCCGCTCAGGTTGAGCGTGGTCAGCCGGTACTTGCCCGTGTTGCCGAGGCTCGCGATGGGCTGGCCCGCCAGCGAGGTGTAGCGCTGGACGATCTTCTGCGAGAACCCGGCCTCGAAGTTGGCGAAGAAGTGGGTCGAGACGCGGTTCATATCGATGAAGCCGTTGGCGCTGCCGAAGGGTCCGATGGACCCCTGCGGGCCCACCTGCGGCAGGGCGCCGCCGGTGGAGGCGTAGCCCCAGATCCGGGCGGTCTGCACCGCGACGGAATTCACGGCGACGGAGACGCTGCCGATCGAGGCCTGGTCCCGGGCGCGCGTCGTGTCGTAGGTCAGGATGCCGCCGGAGTCGGGCTGCGAGATCCAGCTGTCGACGGAGGCGTTCGTGCCGTTGAACCGGATGAACTCCCGGGCGACGAGGCCGTTCGCGAACTTGGTGGCGCGGCGGGTGCGGATCAGCACCCATTTCTCGGCTTCCGGGGCGCCGCTGCCGGCCGGCGGACGGACGATCCCCTGGGCCACGATGACGGGTGAACTCTCGCCGGTGTAATTGTAGACGTAAACGCGGGTCTCGCCGCCGGCGGCGCCGTCCACCGGGATATTGGTCCACTTCCGCCACGCTTCGTTGTCACCCGTGCCCCAGCCCGCGCTGCCCCAGGCATAGGACGGGTCGGATACGCGGCGGTTAAGCGCGTACATCGCCTCCTCGAGGCCGTTCTCCGCGAGGTTCATCGCCGCGTTCGCCCAGAGCGCCCGCTGGGAGAGCTGAAGGCTGGTGCGCGAAAGGTTGATGTAGCTCGCCAGCGAGACGGCGAGGATCGAAGCCAGCATCATCCCGACCAGCAGCACGGAGCCGCGGCGGGCGGGGAAGGGGGGGGAAGGGCGGGCCGGCGGGCGCACGGTCGGGGAGCTCAGGCGGTGACCCGCTTGTTGCGGAGGATGTAGCGGGCGGAAAGCACCTTGTGGGTTGCCGTCGCGGTGTCGCCAGGGGAGCGCGAGGACTGGAGCGAGATCTGCAGCTGCTTGGTCCAGGCGGCGGCGTTGGCCAGCGAGGTGGTGTTGCCGATCGAGGGCAGCTCGTTGCCGGTGATATTGTAGCCCTTGAAGGCGAACTGGGTGATGCCGGTGATCAGGACCTTGGCGCCCGCTTGGTCGGTGCGGGTGAAGGAACCGTCGGCGTGGGTGTAGGTGATCGCGCGGGAGTCCACGACGAGCGTCACGGATTGCGCGCTGTGCCAAGTGATCGCGCTGGCCTCGCGGGTGTCGCGGGCGAAGAGCTCTAGGGCGGAGCGCGCCTGGCGCTCCATATCGTTGTAGAGCTCCACGCGCAGGCCGGTGCGGGTGAGGAAGATGAACGAGGTGAAGATGGCGCCCAGCACGAGCCCGGAGAGCCCGAGGGCGACCAGGATCTCGGCGAGCGTGAAGCCGCCGCGGCGGCGCTCACGAGCGGGCCAGCGTGTAGAAGTAGTCATACATTCCTTCCCGGGCGTAGGTGGCGCGGAAGCTGCGCGTGTGCGGCTTGCCGTCGGTGGTGGTCCACTGGACGGTGACGGTGATGACGCGGATATCGTCGGGCCGGGCGTCGTCGCGGGCCACGGCCCGGGTAAGGCGGAAGCGCTCGGCGAGGGCGGAGTCGGTGGCAAACGCGTTGCTTAGGGGCACCGCGGTCTCGGCCGGGAGCGCGATGATGCTGCTCCAGCCCATCATCCGGAGGCGCTCGATCTCGCTCTGGAGGATCTGGGCGGCGAGCGTGGTGCCGCGGGCGAGGTCGAGGTGCCGCAGGCCCCATTGAATCACCCCGATCGACGTCGTGAGGGCCGCGGCGAGGATCGCGGTGGCGAGGGTGACCTCCGCAAGGGTGAAACCACCCCGCCGCCGTCGCGCGAGGGGGCGGCGGGCAGGAGGGCAGGAGGGTTGGCGGGCAGGTGCGTGCAAGTCGAACGGGGAGGCATACGGGCGGTCGCGGGCCCGGCCAGTCTCGGGGCGTGGCCGCCGGTTTTTTCAGGGAATTTTAGCAGCCCGCCCGCGATCCGCGCCCGACAATACCCTTGACTCTCCCTTCCGAGTTTGGGTTCGTGCTCCGCTTAACCCGCTAAGTCCGACCATGGCCAATACCAAGTCCGCCATCAAAGCCGCCCGCAAAACCATCCGCCTCACCGACCGTAACCGGGGCGTGAAGACCCGGCTCAAGACCCTCCGCAAGCAGCTCGACGAGCTGTTGGCGAAGAAGGACGCCGCCGCGGGCAAGACGGCCGCCGCGGCCTACGTCTCCGCGATGGACAAGGCGGTGAAGTCGGGCGTCGTGCACAAGAACGCCGCGGCCCGCGGCAAGGCCCACGCCGCGAAGGCCCTTGCCTTGAAGTAAGCGACCGCGTCCGCCCCCGGGTTCGACCCTTGCCGGTCGCCCCGTCGGGAGAAAGGGCTTTACAGCCCCGCGGGCGCGCCGCACGGTCCAAAAAAAACCAGTCCCCCCTCCTTTTCACAATGGGCAACCTGAAGAAGAAGCGCCGCCTCAAGATGAACAAGCACAAGCGCCGCAAGCGCTTGAAGGCGAACCGCCACAAGAAGCGCACGTGGCAGAAGTGAGCGCGCGGTTTCGCGCCTGACTTTCCCCCCGCCGTCCCTCCGGGCGGCGGGGTTTTTTTGGCTGGTCAAGGATTTGTAAATCCCTGCGGCTGAAGGCCTGCGGAGCGGGTTTACCCTTGTCCGCGCGGTTTGGGCCCGTGAGTTTGCCCGGCCCCGGTGGCCGGCTGACGTTCATCGGGGTCGCCTCCCTAGCCGCGGCCCGGCCCGGCCCCGCGCCGGGACTCTACGTCGGCAGCCTCACCGGCCGCGCGGGCAGCCAGGTCGTCGCCATCGTGGCGGCCGACGCCTCCCTCACGTGGCTCGTCCAGGACGGCGCGTTCCGCGACGCCGGGGTGGGCACTCTCGCCGTTTCGGGCGCCTTCAACTCCGCGGGCGCCGCCGGCGCCCGGCTCTCCGGCACCATTGACCCCGTGTCGGGCTTCCTCAGCGGCACCCTTTCCGGCGGACCCGGTGGCGCCTTCACCGGTGCGCCGGCCACCGGTCCTGCGCTGGGCGATGGCGCGCTGCGCAACCTCTCGACCCGCGGGCAGGTGGGTGCCGGGGGCAACATCCTGATCGCCGGGTTTGTCGTCACGGGCCCCGAGCCGAAGCAGGTGCTGGTGCGCGCGGTGGGCCCGTCGCTCGCGGACTTCGGCGTGGCGGGCACGCTGACCGACCCCGTGCTGGAGGTTTACCGCGGGGACACCCGGCTGGCCTCGAACGACAACTGGGGCGGCCTGGAGTCGGTGCAACGTCTCGCCGGGCAAGTGGGCGCCTTCCCGCTGCTGCCCTCGAGCCTCGACGCGGCGCTCGTGCTCACGCTCGCGCCGGGCGCCTACACCGCGCAGGTCAGCGGGGTGGCCGGCCGCACGGGCGTCGCGCTGGTGGAACTCTATGACGCTGACGCGGCCGTGCCTTTCCCGGCCCGCAAACTGGTGAACGTCGCGACGCGCGGGCTCGTCGGTGGCGCCCAGGGCCAGCTGATCGCGGGCTTCGTGGTCGGTGGCACCGTGCCCAAGCGCTTCCTGATCCGGGGCGTCGGCCCCACGCTCGCCGCGCTGTCCCCGGGGCTTGGCGCCCTGCCGGACCCGTGGCTGCAGGTCGTGCGCTCGGAATCCCGGCCCGCCGGCCTGGTCGACGTGCTCGTGCGCGAGAATGATTCGTGGGACGTCGGCAACCCGCCGGGCCTCGTGGTGACGGCGACCGCGGCGGTGGGCGCGTTCCCGCTGGCGCCGGGCGGGCGCGACGCGGCCCTGCTGCTCACCCTGCCGCCGGGGACCTACAGCGCCCAGGTGGGCGGCCCCGCGGGCGCCACGGGCGTCGCCCTCGTCGAGGTCTACGAGCTGCCCTGATCCGGGTGCCGTCCGGGGCGGCACTCCGCGTTTGGCAAGCCGGCCGCTTCCTGCGTGGCTGGCGGGGATGCCGGAATCGCTCAGCGACCTGACCCTCGACGACCTCGCGCGCCGCCTCGCCGCCGCCGGGTTCGCGGCCGCGCACGCCGGTCCGGTCCTGCGGGGCCATTACGGGCAGGTCCCCTCGGCGCCGCGGCCCGGGCACCTGCCACCGGCCGGGCTCGCGGACTGGTTGGCCGCCACCTTCACCCCCGCCGCCGAGGAGGTGCGGCGCGCGGCGTCCGCCGACGGCACGGTCAAGCTGCTGCTCCGCTGCCGCGACGGGGCCACGATCGAGGCGGTGCTGATGCCGGGTGACCGGCCGGACCGCGCCGCGGGCTGCCTGTCGTCCCAGGTCGGTTGCGCGATGGGCTGCGATTTCTGCGCCACGGCGCGCACCGGGTTCCTGCGCCACCTCACCGCCGGTGAGATCGTGGCGCAGTTCCGCGCGCTGCGGCGCGAGGCGGCCGCCCAGGGCCGGTCGCTGAAGACGGTCGTCTTTATGGGGATGGGCGAGCCGATGCTCAACCTGCCCGCGGTCCTCGCCGCGGCGGAGCGACTCGCCGACAACCGCGTCGGCGGCCTCGGTTGGCGGCAAATCACGGTGTCCACCGTGGGCGTCATCCCCGGCATCGACGCGCTGACCGCCGCCGGGCACAGCCTCAATCTGGCCGTCTCGCTGCACGCCCCGGATGACGCCACCCGCGCCCGGCTGCTGCCGCCCGGCCGGCGCTTCGCGGTGGCGGAGGTGCTCGCGGCGGCGGACCGGTTCCAGGCCGCGCGGGGCCGGCCCGTCACGCTGCAGTACTGCCTGCTCCGCGGCGTGAACGACGCGCCGGAGCAGGCCGAGCAGCTGGCCGCCCTCGTCGGCGCGCGCCGGATGCACGTGAACCTGCTCCACTACAACGCGACCGGACCCGGGCTCGGGGGGGCGCATTACGAGGCCGTGCCCGTGGCCGGGGCGGAGGCCTTCGCCGCGATCCTGCGCCGCCGTGGCGTGGTGGCGCACTTCCGCCGGCCGCGGGGGCCCGACATCGACGCCGCCTGCGGGCAACTGCGGCGCCGCGCGCTCGCGGAGTCCGCGGGTGACGTTTCGCGGCGCGATGCGTCTGCCTGAGGCGAAGCCCGATGTCCCGCCGCCGGCCCCTCCGGATCCTCGCCTGCTGCGCCGGCCTGCTCGGCGTGCGCCTCGCGGGGGCCGAGTTCCACGTCGCGCCGCACGGTTCCGATGCCGCGCCGGGGACCGCGGCGGCCCCGTTCGCCACCGTGCAGCGCGCGCAGGCGGCGGCGGCGCGGGCGGGCTTGGCTGCCTTGGGCCCGGGCGTGATCACGACGGGGCAGGGCGCGCGCAGGAGCACCCCGTGCGTGGTGCTGCCGACCAGCAGGTCGTAGAGCGCGGTGTGGCCGTGGGAACCCATCACGACGTAATCGGCCGACCCGCGCGCGGCCTGGTCGAGGATCGTGCGCACGGGCGGCCCGTTGAGCTGCACCGACTCGACCGGGACCTGCGCGGCGCGCACCCGCGTCTCCAGCTCCGCGAGGCGCCGGGCGGCGTTGCGCTCCCCAGCGGCCATCACCTCCGCGAGGTTCTCCATCAGCCCGGCGTATTCGCTGGTGATCACCGGGGGCTGAATCACCGTGAGCAGCACCACGCGGCCCGACAGGGCGCGGGCCAGCTCGATGGCCTGAGTGAGGACCGCCTCCGAAGCGGCGGAGAAATCGACCGGGGCGAGGATGGTCTTCATCCCCCCAACGTACTCCCCCCGGGTGCGCCCGCCGCGCGCCCCTTGCTAGACCTTGCGCACCGTTTGCCGCGAAGCGCCGCGCGCGGCGGTTTTCCGCTGGCCTGCGCCGGGAAGGCCCGGCAGAAGTTCGCCGGTCTCCAATCCTTGCCCCCGGGAAACCCTCCACCCCGAAGATGTCACGTCTCCGCCGGTTCCGCGTCCTGGCCGCCCTCGCCCTCACCCTGTTGCCGGCCGCCGCCAGCACCATCACGGGCGCGGTCAGCAACGCCGCCACCCGCAACCTCCTCGAGGGCGCCCGCGTCGCCGCGCCCGCGGCGGGCCGCTCGACCCTCACCGACGCCACCGGCCGTTACGTGCTCGATGGCCTCCCGGCCGGCCCCGTCGAGCTGGTGGTCTCCTACCTCGGGCTCGATGACCAGCGGCGCGTCGTGACCGTCACCGCCGCCGGCCGCCGCGCCGAGGACTTCGACCTCTCCGCCCCCGTCTACCGGCTCGGCGAGTTCCGCGTCACCGGCGAGCGCGAGGGCAACGCGCTGGCGCTCACGGCCCAGCGCAACGCGGACAACCTCAAGAACGTTGCGGCCCTCGACGCCTACGGCAACCTGCCCAATATGAGCGCCGGCGAGCTCGCGGTCCGGCTCCCCGGCGTGGCCTCGCAGTTCGACGACGAGGGCAACGTCACGGGCGTCTTCATCCGCGGCGCCGCCTCGACGCTCAACCGCGTCAACGTCGACGGGAACCTGATGTCCAACGTCGGCGGCTTCAACCGCCAGTTCCAGACCCACAGCCTGACGGGGGCGATGTTCGAGCAGCTGGAGGTGATCAAGGGCCACACCCCGGACCAGACCGCGGATTCGCTGGGCGGCACGGTCAACCTGAAGACCCGCTCGACGCTGGGGATGAAGGAGCGGCGCCGGCTCTCGTACAGCTTCGGCGCGCGCTGGGCGGCCCCGTTCTTCGACCACATCCAGCCCCGCCGCGACCACCCGATCCACCCGCTCACCAATGTGGCCTACCAGGAGGTCTTCTCCGTGGCCGGCGGCGAGCGCAACCTGGGCGTGGCGCTGAACCTCTTCTACAGTGAGAACGCCAACGGCCCCACCTCGCGCCAGTTCGACTACCAGAACAGCGCCGCCGGGCCCGTCTACCTCTGGGACTTCCGCACCCAGAACCAGTACAACAACCGAACGCAGCAGAGCCTCAACGCGAAGGTGGAGTACCGCCTCTCGGAGCGCACCCGCCTCACGCTGAACACGATCTACAACGACGCCTTCGAGAAGACGGACCGCCTCTACACCACGCGCGCCTTCGCCAACCAGACGGTCGCCACCCTCGCCAACGGCGTGCCCACCGGCACCGGCGCGATCGTCCCGGGCTACACCGACACCCGCACCGAGGTGCGCCCCGTCGCCGGTTCCAACTTCGAGCTCAACACCTTCCTCCGCCGCTTCATCAACCGCACGCGCCTCGTCAGCGGCGCCGCCGAGCACACGCTCGACCGCCTCACGCTCGACTACGACGCCAGCTACAGCCGGACGCACAACAACCTCGCCCACGAGCCCGGCGGCAACCTCGTGATGCGCGCCGCCAACGTCGGCTGGGTCGTCGACACCGCCGACCGCGCCAACCCCGTCCTCACCCAGACCGCCGGCCCCAGCCTCTTCGACATCGCCAGCTACCGCACGGCCGTGGCGCTCACCACCCGCAACGACGACCGGGACGTCGACGTCCTCAACGCGCGCCTCAACGCCGCCTACCGCCTGCCCGCCGCCGTCCCCGCCACGGTCAAGACGGGCGCCTTCTTCCGCCACCAGAAGATGGGCGAGGTCGGCCGGCGCCGCCAGTGGGCCTACCTCGCCACCGCCCCCGCGATGACCGCCACGTTCCCCGACGTCTATGCGTTCCGCTCCGCCGACGGCCGCCGCCTGCCGTTCGTCGATCCCCACGCCGCCTACGAGAACATCGGCAACCCCGCGCTCTGGGCCGAGGACCTTTACTTCCGCACCAGCGACGCCTTCAGCACCACCCGCCGCGCCACCGAGGAGATCGCCGCCGGCTACGTCCAGGGCCAGGCCCGCTTCGGCGCCCTCGGCGTCCTCGGCGGCGTGCGCACCGAGCGGACCGACGTCTCCGGCTTCGGCCACGTGCGGGTCCGCCCCGCCACCGCCGCGCAGATCCCGGATCCGGTCGCCCGCGCCCGCGCCGACTGGGACCATCCCGTCACCAACTCCGGCGCCTACACCCGCTCGTTCCCCAGCGTGCACCTCACCTACGCGTTCACGCCCAACCTCCGCGCGCAGGCCAGCTGGTCCACCTCCTTCGGCCGCCCGCCCGTCACCAGCCTCGTCCCCTCGGCCTCGATCACGGACAACGCCACGGCGCAGACGGTCACCATCTCCAACCCCGCGCTCGGCCCGCAGTACGCGCGCAACGTCGACCTCTCGCTCCAGTACTACTTCCCGCCCGCCGGCGTGCTCTCGGTCGGCTACTTCCGCAAGGACATCCGCGACTACATCGTCACCGCCGCCATCGGCACGGTGGGGGCGGGGCCGGACAACGGCTTTGACGGCAGCTACGCGGGCTTCCAGCTGCTGAGCTCCACCAACGCGGGCACGGCCGAGGTCTCCGGCTGGGAGCTGGATTACCGCCAGCAGCTCACCTTCCTGCCCGGCTGGCTGCGCGGCTTCGCCGTGTCCGCCAACCTCACCCTGCTCGAGACCGCCGGGAATTTCGGCGGCGCCGCGCAGCGGTCCAACAAGGAGGTCCAGAACTTCATCCCGCGCACCGGCAACGCGGGGCTCACCTACACGCTGGGACGCTTCCGCGCCAACCTTCTCCTGAACCACACCGGCGACTACCTCGTCACCCCGAGCGCCCTCGCGCACCGCAACATCTACCGCCGGGCGCGCACGCTCCTCAACGCGGGCGTCTCCTACCAGCTCCGGCCCGACGCGACCCTGTTCTGCGACGTGGCCAACCTCACGAACGCCCTCCAGGAGACCTACCTCGGCTCGCCCGACCGGGTCCAGCGCCGCATCGTCAACGCCCCGACCCTCACCTTCGGCCTCAGCGGCCGCTTCTGATCCCAATGCACCTCGCCCGCCCCGCCGCCGTCCTCGCCGCGCTCCTCGCACTCGCCCCCGCCACCCGGGGCGCTTCCGCTCCGGCCGCCGCCACTCCCGCCGCCGCCGCGATGCCGCGTCTGGCCCATCACAATCCTGGGCTCCTGGCCGACCTCGGCGTGGGCCTCTGGGCGTGGCCGCTGCCGATCGACTACAACCGCGACGGCCGGATGGACCTCGTGGTCGTCTGCACCGACAAGCCCTTCAACGGGACCTGGTACTTCGAGAACAGCGGCGACGTCGACCCGCAGCTCCAGTTGCCGATCTTCCGTCCCGCCCGGCTCCTCGGGAAGTCCGCGCCCTCGGCCGGCATCTCGTACGTCACCGGCCAGCCCGTGATCACCGCCACCGCGTCGGTGAAGCAGGGGGACATCTTCGCCTACCGCGGCCACGCGTACCCGGATTTCCTGAACTCCCACTTCGACCGGCCCACGAAGCTGGGCGCGCCGGAGCGGATCCTCACGGAGCCGGGCAACATCCGGCAGAACCAGTGGAAGCTCGTCGACTACGACGGGGACGGCGCGCTCGACCTCACCGTCGGCATCGACTTCTGGGGCGACTACGGCTGGGACGCGGCCTTCAACCGCTTCGGCGACTGGACCCGCGGCCCGCTCCACGGGTACGTCTACCTGATGCGCAACACCGGCTCCACCGCGAGCCCGGTCTACGCCGAGCCCGTGCGCGTGCAGGCGGGCGGCCGGCCGGTGGACCCGTTCGGGATGCCCTCGCCGATGTGGGGTGACTTCGACGGGGACGGCGACCTCGACCTGCTCTGCGGCGAGTTCCGCGACGGCTTCACTTATTACGAGAACACCGGCACCCGCACGCGGCCCGAGTACGCCGCCGGCCGCCCCCTCGCCCTCGGGGGCGTGCCCCTCGTGATGGACCTCTGCATGATCACGCCGACCGCGGTCGACTTCGACGGGGACGGCGACCTCGACCTCGTGGTGGGGGACGAGGACGGCCGGGTCGCGTTCCTCGAGCACACCGGGCGGGTCAGCGGCGGGATGCCCCAGTTCCTCCCCCCGCGCTACTTCCGGCAGTTCGCCGCCGACGTGAAGTTCGGGGCCCTCGCCACGCCCTACGCCTTCGACTGGGACGGCGACGGCGACGAGGACCTCATCAGCGGCAACACCGCCGGCCACA
>Ga0194133_10003785_pt1 | contig 21092 bp, 25 predicted proteins | sample TA2KigOf40mmetaG_FD_155448 | JGI IMG/M metagenome (GOLD analysis project Ga0194133, IMG submission 155448) | Freshwater microbial communities from Lake Tanganyika, Tanzania - TA2015055 Kigoma Offshore 40m | ecosystem: Environmental > Aquatic > Freshwater > Lake | place: Tanzania: Lake...
GCTTTGGCAACTTCGAGACGATCAGGACTGTCATCTTCCTGATCGCCGGCAAACTCGACTTCGCCGCCGTCAACCCTCATGCCCGGTAACCCACACAAATTTTAATAGAGCCGGATTTCACGGGTACTCGCCGTGGAGTCTTCTGTCGCTTGAATGGCCTTGCCTGGAGGGCGCCCTTGTTGATCATCCGATCAACGGGTGGTGTAGCCTCGATAATTGCAAGGTGCTGGGACCGCAGGGAAAGACTACCGGGCCGATTCTGCCGCAGGATCCGGGAGCGGATGAGGGACAGACATGGCAATCGTGGAACTGAACCACTATTTCGTGCGCGCAAACGACCTCGAGGCCACGCGCAGGTTCTACATGGAAGTGCTCGGCTTTGAACAGATGCCAAGACCCGATTTCCCCTTCCCCGGGTATTGGCTCGGGACCGGGGGGCGTATCCAGGTTCACATGGGGCCCCACAACATTGCGCAGCGTGAGACCTATTACCTGGGTACTCCTGCCCACGCTGCGACCGACCAGAGCGGTGTGGTGGACCATATTGCGTTTCTCGCCGAGCACCCTGAGGACTTCATCACGAGGTTCCGCAGGCTTGGCCTGGAGTACCGGCCGCGATTCCTTCCGGCGTCGAAGCTCTACCAACTCTTCATCCAGGATCCCAACGGACTGATGATCGAACTGAATTTTTTTGGCGTGACCGATGTGGCGGACTGGGGCGGCGAAGACTACTCCAGAATGCCGAGGGTGCAGGAATGAAGGCGCCCTTTGCTCCCGGACTGGCCGCTGTGCGGCCGGCTCAATGACTTCTACGCGAGGTACGCGGCCACGGTGCGAGTCCCCGGCCCCCTGCAGCCGGTGGGCCGCAGACCCGGTGGATCTCGTCGCGGCTGGTCCCGGGGGCTCTTAACCGGGCTTGCTTGCGTCGCAGTCCAGACCCGCGAAACGCCCGCGAACGAAGACGAGCGGTGCAGCCGATCCCACCTCATGGCTATCCACCCGTGCCACGATGATGCAATGGTCCCCCCCGGGATAGACGGTCTCGGTCACGCAGGAGAAACGTGCCGTCCAGCCGAGGAGTGACGGCAGCGCGCGCGCGCCGCTCTCGAGTTCGAGTTGCTTGTGCTCGAAGTCGATGCCGCAGAACTTGTCGGTTTCGCTGGATGCAAAGCGCCGCGCAAGTTCCTCCTGGCTTCGGGCCAGAACATGGATCACATGCGGGCAGCCCACAGTGAAGGAGCCCAGGTGCCGCGAGGACCGGGCAAGTGACCACAGCACCAGCGGCGGGTGGAGTGACACCGAGTTGAAGCTGCTCACGGTGATTCCAACGGGCTTTTGATCTTGGGCGGAAAGTCCGGTGATGACCGCGACGCCTGTGGGAAACTGCGCGAGCGCGCGTCGGAACGCTACCTCGTCTGCGGCCCTCACGCCCGTCGGTCCCGGCGCGATCCGCTTCCCGGCATCGTGTGCAGCATCGCCATAACCAAGGCAGTGTCGAGCTGAACCCGGCCGAGCGCCAGCGCCGCAATAGGGATCGGAACCGTGGCTGCAAGGATCGGCGCGGCTGCGCCCGCCTCGCGCCAGGCCTCGCCAATCAGCTCCGGATCGTTTTGCCCGATATCCGCTTTTAGCGCGACCTGCCGGGGCGTTCGGAAATCAGCGGCCCGCGACCCGCAGCAGGCCCCGGCTCTCCGCCCCGTCCCCCACCACCCGTACAACCTCGACCGGGGCTCCGCATGGTTGTCCGAGGACCAGCGTCTCGGCGAAGGCCACATCGGGAACCGCACCGCGCAGGTTGGCCACCACTCCAGCTTCCTCTTTGACCCGTTAGCGAAAGCGCCCAACTGAAACTGCACCGGTGAAGAGCCAACGAAAATCGGCATTGGGCGCGCCCACGAGGCGTTGATGGCATGACCGTGCAATGTTGGGGCAGCGGGGCTGCCGGCCGCCCAGGCTTTGCGTTCAGACATAGGGATCAAGCCGGATCCAGCGCGTTGCGATCCACTTGGTGCCGGCGGTGACCGGGGTGCCGCCGTGGAGCGAGAGCGGCTGCAGCCGACCCTCACGGGTGAGCGACGCAAACATCAGCGCTGCGCCTTTTTCCGGGAGGAATTCGAGACCGAGTTCAGGAAAAACCGTAGCTCCGCCCCCCTCGACCTCGTTGAGGTAGACGATGATCGTTACGATCCGCTGTCCACCGCGTTCGAGTTGCCGGGTGCTCCCCGACACCGTGGGATCGAAGTAATCAAAGTGCGGCTGGTACTCCCCATCCAGAGTGTAGTGCAGGATCTGCAAGCCCTCGCCATGGGCCCGGGGAAGGCCTGAGAGTCGGGCCAGACGCGCCTCCACCGCGCCGATCAGCGGGTTTGCGCCGGCCTCGAAGAAGGTTCCGTGGCTGGTCCGCCTTGGGTCGGGAACCGACGCCCCGCTCACCGGGTCCACAACGGTCGAGCGCTCGATCCGCGGCGCGGACTGTTCCACGATGGCATCGCACTCGTCCTGCGCGAGCACCTCGCGCACAAAGACGACGCCGTGATCCATCTGCCGGGCTGCCACCCGCGCCACCCGGTCTCCAAGGTCAAGTCGTCGGGTGCCGGCGAGTGCATCGATGCGACTCCACCAGGCTTGCAGCGAAGGATGGCCTGCATGCCCGGCGTGCGGATCGTTGGGGTTATGCAGACCCTCGGGGGCGTGCGGATCCTCGGGCTTGAGCCGATTCTGATGGGTGTGCGGATCGTGGGGGAAGACTTCAGGTCCGGGACCGGTCCGGTGCACCAGCGCTCTTGCAAACTCCGGCGCGTAGCCTGCGTCAAGCAGCGACTGGAGCAGTTGCCCGGGCGAGCACCCGCGGTTCAGGTTCTCGCGAAGCCAGAGATCGAGCGCAGCAGACGGAGACGACCGGGTCACTTCAGGACGCATCCGGGTCAGGTTGGCGGGGAGTCATGGGCAATGGATTTTGCCGCATACTTCCTCGCGCAGTATCCGTCTCTTCCCCGCCTGGAGCGTTCCCGAATGAATCAAGTGCCTGCAATTGTTAACCGGCCCGACGGAAGCCGGATCGCCTGGCGCAGTACAGGCCAAGCCGAAGGACCAACGATTGCCTTTTCGAACTCGCTCGGCGCGAACTGGTCGATGTGGGACGCGGTGGTCGAAGCCTTGGCCGAGGATTATCGGATCCTCAACTACGACACCCGGGGCCATGGTCGCAGTGAGGCGGGCAGCGCAACTGCAACCCTTGCGGACCTTGCTGCGGACCTCTTCGCCGTCATGGATGCAGCCGAGGTTGAGCGGTGTGATCTGGTGGGGCTGTCGCTCGGCGGCATGACGGGACTGCATGCAGCGCTCCGGCATCCGGAAAGGATCCGCAGGCTCGTGGCGTGCAATTGCCGTGCGCAGGTGGATGAGTCGGGGTTCAAGGCCTGGGAAGACCGAATCGCTGCGCTGCGCGCGGGTGGCGTGAAGTTGCTGGTCAGACCCACGATCGAGCGTTGGTTCAGTGGCGCTTTCCAGGCGGCTCAACCGCAGATGATGGAGCAGGTGCGAGCGATGATCGCGGGCAACTCCGAGCGCGGCTACGAGGCCTGCGTCCGCGCGATCCAGGGGCTCAACCTCCAGGCCGAACTGCCCCACATTGCGCTTCCGGTGCTCTACGTGGCCGGCGCGCAGGATCTCGGTGCGCCAGCGGCCGAGATGCAGCGGATGGCCGAACTCACCCCTGGTTCCCGATGCGAAGTGCTCGATCCCTGTGGGCATATCGCATCGATGGAGCGCAGCGCCGATCTGATCGGTCTGTTGCGCGGATTTCTTCGCGGGGACTGAGGGTTGCTCCGGAGCAGCCCCCGGGCGGCGCCCTGCGCCATGGGAGGCGAAACCAGGCTGCGCGGCATAACGCGGTCGATGCTCCGGTGCCCGAGGTTCACTACGGTCCACAGCAGCATGCGCGCACCGTCGGGCCGACGCATCACCCCCTGGCCGCTCAGGGCGGCATCAGGCGACGCCCCCGGGCGTCCGGATCCTGACGGGCAAAGTCTGCCGGAACGCGCATCAGTTCCGGGTCGGGCTCCTGCCGGCGGATGTTGAATACCTGCAGGTAGCGCTCACCGAAGCGCGGGTCGCGGTCCTGGATCGAGATCGGGATCGACAACTCCGGGCTGCGCCACACTTCACGGGTGATCACCATCGGCTTCTCGTTTCCCATACGCCCTGGCTCAATCGTCCAGGTGGTGAGTTCACCAACAAGAAGCAGACCCTCGTGAAGCCGGGATCCCAGGTCGCCACGGTCGCCGGCTCCGCGCTGCTCGATGCCATGGCGCAGCATCGCCTCTGCGGTATCGCGTTGATCACGGTCAAGCGCGAAGGGATGCGGCCGCTGAGGATTGAGGCGACGCGCGACCCTGCGTTCGGGATCGAGCAGCCACACCTCGCGCAGTGTGGGGTCACGCAGGAACACCCAGGCACGTGGACCCCGCTCGAACTCCTGACGAACTCGACCTTCCGCGTCGCGGCAGGTGCGCGAGCGGTTTTGGGTACTGACCCGGTTGCCGTCGGCGAGCCACTGCTGGCTGCCGTGCACAGCTTCGGCGCAAAACGGCGCACCGCGCACGACGGACTGCGCTGTGCACACCGAAAACGGAGCCATCACCGCACTGATCAGCACCGCGCTGATCAGTGCCGCTCTGATCGGTAGCGCACTGATCAGTACCGCACTTCGCTCCTGCAACCAAGAGGGGGGTCTGCCCTGGGTGAAGGCCCGGGTCGACTTTTGCGTGGACCCTGCAGCGCACACGACAGGCTGGGCCTCGGGGTCTGGATCCGATCGGCAGCCACCGGCCCGCCGACGAACCAGGGCCACCGGATCCGCTTCGCAGCCGTTCACCGCTCGGCTCCGTGGTGTGAACGTGGACAACAACATTCCTCAGTCGAAAAGCCGAAGTGCGAGGACCTCGCCTCCGGCAAGCGTAATCCACTCGCCACTGCGGGTTGCAGCGCTCGAGACCAGATCGCCGGATCCGACGAGGTAGGGCAGCCCGAGCATCGCAAGCGATTCCATACCCACCAGCGAAACGAGGTTTGGCGAACCGTCGCGGCGGTATCCCCCCGACAACAGCGCGCCCGCGCCGCGCTGCGACCCCTGTACCTCCTGTATCCCCGGCACCGTCTGCAGCCCGTGTGCCCCCTGAGCCAAGGATTGTGTTCCGGGCTGCGGGGTTTCCACGAGCGGATTTCCCAGGCCTGGCTGCAGCGGCCGCGCCTGCACGCGCGCGAAAACCCCCCCGGGGGCGAGCGCTTCCACCCGTGTTGCTGGAACCTGCCTTTGATCGATCATCGACCCGCTCAGACCAACCCACGCAAACACAAGGAGGCACGCCGCGCTGGCGAGGCCGAAGCGATGCAGCCTTGAGACAGTGCCGCCACGGTGCAGCCTTGAGACAGTGCCGCCACGGTGCAGCCTCGGCGCAATGCCGAAGCGATGCTCCCCGGGCCCGGGGTTGAGGTGGGGCAAAGTTTCCTTGGCCGTACCGGGCTGGCGCAGCGCAGAAAGGAAGAGCCGTAGACGGATCGTCCACCAGAGCCTGCGGGGCACATGAACACCTTCGAGATCATCGCGGAGGGCTTCGATCTCCTCGAGGGGCCCGGGTAGGAGCGGATCCCGCGCTGCTTCGTGGTCCGGCAGGGTCCTCATGATCCTCTGGCTCTGGATACGGGAGGTGCGCCGGGCACGGTGCGGTCAGAGGGGCGGTCAGAGGTGCGAGGGCTGGCCTGGTTCAGGGCTTCGCGCAGACGGGTGCGGGCACGGTGAACCCGGGTCCGCAAGGTGTTGAGTTCGATGCCTGCGATCTGCGCGGCCTCGAGGTAGCTTCGTTCCTGGATGTCCACCAGCAGCAGCGCCTCACGAAACACGAAGGGCAGCTGACCGATCGCATTCCACAACGCTTCGCTGGCGTGGCGGGCAAAGTGCTGCTCCTCTGCGGATGGGGCGTGCATGCGTTCCTCGTTCCACTGCTCAAGTTCCTCATCGCGAGTATCCACCTCCCGCCCCTGTCGCCGCCATTGGGCGAGCAAGGCATGGCGTGCGATGCCGGCAAGGTATGCGCCGAGTTGGCCGCGCGCCGGATCGTAGGCCTGCGGTTGCTGCGCAAGGCTCAGAAACGCCTCCTGCATGGCGTCGTCGGCCGCCTCCCGGCTTGCGCCGAGCACGACAAGGTATCGGTACACCGCTGCACTGTGCCGTCGGTAGATCGGTTCAAGCCCCTGCACGCGGCCCTCACGCAGCAGGGCAAGGCCGCGGTGATCGTCGTGAGGGTCGCTGACTTTCACTGAGTCATGGCCTTGGACTCCGCGAAAAGTTCCCGGGTAGGCCGCGCGCCTGGCGCAGGCTCAATAGACCCCGAGCGCAAGGCCGGATGCAAGCGCGTGGCCGAGCTCGAAACAGCGAACACGGTCGGCGGCCCCGATCACTTTGGGCGCCTCGATCGCCTCGGGCGTCTGGGCACCGGTACGCACGATCAGCGGTGGGGCCATCGGCACCATGCGCCAGCCGCCAAGGATGCGCGCGAGTTGCCGCGCTGCACCCTCCCCGTCGCTTCCAGCGCACACAAGGTGCGCATAGCGTCTGCCCTGCATGCGATCGAGAAGCGGGTAGTAGCAGCGGTCCAGAAGGTCCTTCATCGGACCCGACAGCGTGCCGAGATTCTCGGGGCCGGCAAACACAAGGGCTGCAGCCCTGCCCAGGTCCTGCGGCCCGCAGGCTGCAGCCTGACGTGTCTCGACCTGGATCACGGTCTCGCAGCGTGCCCCCTCGTGAAAGGAGTCGGCCATCGCCTGGCTGCCACCGGTGCGACTGTGTACGATAAGGAGCAGGAACGGACGATGGAGCATGGAAGATGTATTTTCCCCTGATCGACGCATCCGGCGATGCACAGGCGCAGGCGTCAATCGGCCTGTGCCCGGAGACCCTCGAGCGGCTTGATCGAGTCATTGCAAGGCACCTCGAGGACGGCCGATACCCGGGTTGCCAGGTGGCCATCGCCTGCAGGGGAACCCTGCTGCTCGATCGAAGCTACGGTCTTGCAAGAACGGGAGAGGGTCTCAGCGCTTCTGAGGACCCCTGGGGCACTGGCGATGTCCAGGGTCTGGACGACCGGGTACTGCCTGCCTCATCGCGTACGCTCTGGGTCCTGTACTCCAACACCAAGATGCTGATCGCCGCGTGCCTGTGGCGGCTTGCCGAGGCGGGCGAGATCCGTTTTGCCGATCCGGTCGCAAGGTATCTGCCGGGCTTTGCCCAGAATGGCAAGGAGGGCATCACGCTGTGTCACCTGATCACCCACCAGGCGGGATTCCCGCAGGCCGAGGTGCCAGCGGCGATGTGGTCGGACATGCGCAAGGTGCTCGCCTTCTACAACGCGGTGGTGCCTGCATGGGAGGCGGCGTCGCAGGTGCATTACCACCCGCTGAGTGCGCATTGGGTGCTTGCCCTCGTCATCGAGGCGGTCACGGGGGATTGCTACCGCGCTGCGGTGCGCGAGCAGGTGATCAGGCCGCTCAAGCTCGAGGACGAACTGGTGATGGGACTTGAGGAGCCGCATCTGCAGCGCATGGCCTTTCTCTACGAGCCCGATCCGCTGCGTGACGGCACGCTGCGCCTGCGTGCGGAAAGCCTGAGCGCTCTGTGGCAGCGCAGCGCAGTGCCTGGCGGCGGTGCGTACGGGACCGCGCGCGGGATGGCAGCGCTTTACCAGGCCCTGCTTCTCGGCGGCCGGCTTGGCGGTGCGCGATGGTTGTCGCCGCGCACCCTCGACTATGCAATCCGTAACTACACCGGCGATCGACCCGACGCCTTCATGGGCATGCCCATGCATCGCGGACTTGGTCCCCATTTGCGTGGCGAATCTGTGGCGATCCGCGGTCTTGGCGACATTGCACCGGCGCAGACCTTCGGGCACGGCGGCGTGGGTAGTTCGTATTGCTGGGGCGATCCCACGAGTGGAGTGTCGTTTGCCTACCTCAGCAATGCGCGAAGTCCCGAGCCCTGGCATTCGCAACGCATGAACCAGCTCTCCAATCTGGTGCACGCTGCGATCGACCCGATCAGGGCGCGGGCCTGAGGGGCGATGGCGCGTCCCCTGGCGCTCGAGGAGACCTGGCTCGATCCCGGGTTCAAGGGCTTTCCGATCGAACGTGCGCCCTTCCGGGTGGGTGACGCAGCGGGCCAGCATCTGCACCTGCTGCGCGGCGACCTTCCCTTCCCCTGCGCGGTCCTGCGCGCCAGGGCACTGGACCACAACGGTCGCTGGTACGCGGCCTTCGCCCGCGAACTGGGCATCGACTTTGCACCCCATGGCAAGACCACGATGGCCCCGCAACTCTTTGCACGGCAACTGCGCGATGGCGCCTGGGGCATTACCGTTGGCACGGTGCAACAGGCGTGGGTGGCGGCGAGCGCGGGGGTGCGGTGCATCCTGCTTGCCAATCAGATCGCCACTCCGGGCGAGGCGCGGCGCTGGCTAGGGATGCTCGCAGAGGATCCGGGGCTGCGCATGATCAGCTTGCTCGATTCGCAGCCGCAACTTGCCCTGCTGGCGCAAGCCGTAGTGCACAGCGACTCCGCAGGTACTTCGCAGGGGCGCCTCAACCGCGCCCGCGAAACCGCACCGCCCCGCAGCCAGCCTCGCTTCGAGGTCCTCATCGAGCTCGGGCGCAGCGGCGGACGCACCGGCTGCCGCAGCGTCGAGGCTGCGCAGGCGCTTGCGCATCTGGCAGCGGCCACGCCCGGGGTTCGTGTGGTGGGGGTGGAAGCCTACGAAGGATTGGCTGCGAGTGGTGATTCCGCGCGCGACGCTGCCTGCGTTGCCGCATGGATGGGCGATCTCGAGGCATTGATCCAGCGGCTCGAACGCGACGGTTTCTGGAGCAACGACGAGGAGATCCTGGTTTCGGCCGGCGGATCGTCGGTCTTTGATCTGGTGGCCGATGCGCTGGTGAAGGCGCGCGAGCGTTCGGCGCGGGCACTCGATCCAGCGCGGGACATCGGGCAGGGGCATCGTATGCCAAGGGTTCAGGGCAAGAGGAGAGATCCTGGGAACGATCCAGGGCCGGGAACGGCTCAGCGGACGGAGCAGGTTGCGGTGCAGTCGCGACGCCCCTGGCGGATCGTCCTGCGGTCCGGGTGCTACATCACACACGACGACGGCACCTACATGCGCATGCAGCAGGCCATGGAACAAAGAGGGCTCGGTCGAACCATCCGTGAGGGCCTGAGCTTTTCCTGTTGCCCGGAGCATTGGCGTGGATCGAGGCAGGGCGGACTTCAGCCCGCGCTCGAGGTCTGGGCTGCGGTGCAGTCGCGACCTGAGCCTGGCCTTGCGCTCGTTACGATGGGCCGACGTGATGCCGGCTCTGATGCCGGGCTGCCGATGCCCGTGCTGCATGCACGCGAAGGCAGCGTCAGGCGTGCGCCCGCACACTGGGAGGTGAGGGCCATGAACGACCAGCATGCTTATCTGGTGGTGGACCCTGCGGATGTGCTCGAGGTGGGCGATCTGCTCGGTTTCGGCATCTCTCATCCCTGCACAACCCTCGACAAATGGCGACTTATCTGGGTCATCGACGATGCCTACAATGTTGTCGAGGCAATTCGTACCTGTTTCTGAACTCCCCTGGATACAGCAGTGCGGATGGCTCTCGGATCCTCAACCCCTTCAGCCAGGAGCCTTTCATGGGTCTATTCGACATGTTCAAGAGCGAGCCCCCGAAACTCAGTCCCCGGATGGCGCTCGCCGCGGGTTTGCTGTACATGATCGCGTCTGACGGCCAGATCGAAGAGGAGGAAATCGGCCAGCTGCAAAGCGTCGTGGGCGGTGACCGGGCGCTCCTCGAGGGCGCACTCAAGTATCTGCGCGGAGTGCCCTTCGAGCAATTCCTGCAGGCAGCGCCCGCAGTGCTCAACGATGCCCAGCGCCTTTGCCTGCTTGTCAACGCCTGCGACTCGCTTCTCGCCGACGGCGTGGCAGCACCTCAGGAGCAGGCAATGTTTGGACGCCTGCTATCGGCGCTGGGAATGAGCGAAGAGCAGTTCAGCCCCTACTTCCAGACGATCGCCGTCAAGAACAATCGCTCGGTCTTCGCGAGCTGATCGCTTTTGCGTCCGGACGCGCCACGAGTCGGCTTGCCCGGACGCCCAGAAGGCGTATCCGCCTGCCCATCGGCAGCCGCCTGAGGCAGTGTCCGGCGAGTCTGCGGATACTCTGCGCATCGTCGGTAGGTTCCGCAAAGCTCAGATCGCGGGTGGTGGTCATGAACTGGTCGTTGCGTAACTTCACGCTGAGAGCACGGCACATGCGGTTTTTTGCGCGAAGATCTTCCGCAAGCCGTTTGCAGAGTGCGGTGAAGATCGCTCCCAGCGCCTCGCGGTCGAGCACCGGGTGCATATCCCGATCGAGGGTTGTTTCGCGGCTCATCGACACCGGCTCGGTGTGTTCCACGATCGGGCGATCGTCGAGTCCCATCGCAGCGGCCTGCAGCCAAGCGGCAAGACGAGCGCCAAAGACCCCCGCAAGCAGGGTTTGGTCGCTGCGCGCGAGCTCCCCAATGCGGTGAATGCCAAGAGCCTCGAGGCGTTCGGCCGAGCGCGGACCGATACCGTGCAGCCGGATCACCGGGAGCGGCCAGATCCGTTCTGCCACCGCCTCATGCGGGAGCACCGTAAGTCCGCAGGGTTTGTCGAGGTCGCTTGCGAGCTTGGCCAGCAGCTTGTTGGGCGCGAGCCCGATCGAACAACTCAGACCGAGTTCCTTGCGGATCTCGACCTGCAGCTTCCGGGCGAGGATCTGCGCTTCGAACAGGTTCTGGCAGGAGCGCAGTTCGATGTACACCTCATCGATTCCGCGGTCCTCAACCGGCAGACCAAGCCGGGCGATGATCGCCTTGAAGCGGTGCGCATAGGCGCGGTACTGCTCGAAGTCGGCGGGCAGAAGGATCGCCTGTGGGCAGAGCCGGGCCGCACGCATGAGTCCCATCCCTGAACCAACGCCGAAGGCTCGGGCCGGATAGGTTGCAGTGGTGATCACGCCGCGGCCCCTGTAGCTCGAGAGTTGCGTAAAGGCCTGCACTGGAATGCTTTCGGCGGCCTTGTGTTCACGCAACAACCCGGAGAGGTTTTCGATCGATGCGGCGGAGCGACCGCCGATCACCACCGGTTCAGAGCGAAGCTGCGGGTAGCGCAGCAACTCGACCGACGCGAAGAAGGCATCCATGTCGAGGTGGGCAACGATACGTGCCATGGCGGACCATCCAGACCCTGCTTCTGCGCTATGCGTCAAGCGCCTTTAGTGCACCGCATGGCGTACACCGTATCGCGCGCACCGGATTGCGTGCACCGCATGGCGCGCACCGTATCGCGCACATCGCATTGCGTGCACTGCATGGCGCGCACCGCATTGCGCTTGGCGCCTCGCGTTGAAGGCCTCGGCCTGAAGCCCTAACGATTCGTTGGGAGGCTGACCGGAATGAGGATTTCGTTTCGCCGGTTGAAGGGCAGCGTGAAGGGGTCGTTGTAGCGCGCGATCTGCGCTGCGCCCGAGACTTGCCAGCCCTTGGATTCGATCCACTGCCGCAACTGGGCTGTGCGCTCGGTGATCGCCGACTCGGTTGTGAAACCGGCAAAACGGATGGCCGCAACGGTGTTGGCATCCACGTTGCGCAACTGGACAGCCGCGTTGTTGGGCTGCGGAAGCGTCTGCAACGAATGCGCTGAGGGCATCACAAAATGCATCCGCCACCGTCCTCCCTCAGGCTCGACAGTCACCGGCGCGGTCATGGCGATCTTTTCCGAGCGGTCCGACTGGGTGGTGGAACGGTTGTTGCCGAAGATGTAGTCGGCGATCAGTCGAAATCCGCGGCGCGATGCCTCGTCAAAACCTCCATCCACCCGCACCTCGGCCACGGTGAAAGGCGCATACACCCGCAACTCCTTGCGGTCCTCCTGCAACAGAAGTTCAAAGCGGGGCTCTTCGATCGCCATCGCAGCGGGCGCGCTCAACAGCGCAAGCCACGCGCAAAGCGCGATGAGCACAGCGTGCATCGGTCCGGTTTCGCGGCAGCTCTTTGCAGTAAACCAACGCAGGCGCGGCCTGCAAGGCAGCCGATCATGGGAAGCGGGCACCGTTGAACACCTCGCGGCAGAGTCCGATCCACATGCGGATCGAGGCGGGAAGAAGTTCGTCATTGAAGTCGTAGCCCGGGTGATGAACCATGCAGGAACCGGGGGCGTTGCCATTGCCCATGAGGAAGTAGCATCCCGGGCGCACCTCGAGCATGCTGGCGAAGTCCTCACTTCCGGTGATGGCCGAAGTTTGCCCGTCAACCATGGTGCTGCCGAAGCATTCCCGTGCGACCTTCTCGACCAATGCGCTGCACGATGCATCGTTGACCAGCACCGGATAGCCGTGCATGTAGTTCACTTGGGCGCTGCAATTGAAGCTCTCGCTTTGCAGCCGCGCAAGTTCCCCGATCCTGCGCTCAAGCAGCACGCGCACCTGCGCATCGAGCGCGCGCACGCTCAGTTCGAGGCGCGCCAGCGCCGGAATCACGTTGTAAGTCCCGCGCTCGCCTGCAAGCATCCTGCCCACCGAGATCACGGCGGTGTCTTGAGGATCCACGTTGCGCGACACGATGCTCTGCAGGCTCATCACCAGCGCTGCCACTGCAAGCACAGGATCCGCGCTACGGTGAGGAAAGGCTGCATGCCCTCCTTCTCCGCGAATCGTCACGTCCACCCGGTCGCTCGATGCCATCATCGGCCCGGCCCGGGTGAGTACCTTGCCGACGGGCTGCGAGGGAGCATTGTGCATTGCAAAGATTCGTTCGCAAGGGAAGCGCTCGAAGAGCCCGTCACGCATCATCGCGAGCGCACCGCCGCCATCGAGTCCGCATTCTTCGGCGGGCTGGAAGATGAGGTGCAGCGTGCCATTCCACTGGCTGCAAGCGCCTTGTGCCTTGAGCCCAGACAAGTGTCGTGCCGCGCCCAGCAGGGCTGCGGTATGTCCATCGTGTCCACAGGCGTGCATCAACCCGCGCCGTACGCTCGAGTAGGGTTTGCCGGTCTGCTCCTCGATTGGCAGAGCATCCATGTCGGCGCGCAGTCCGAGTCCTGGGCCTTCTTCAGGGTGATTGCCGAAACGCATTACGCCAACCACCCCGGTCCGCCCGATTCCTTCGTGGACTTCAATGCCCCACATACGCAGCAGCGCTGCCACCATTGCAGAGGTTCGGGTCTCGGCGAATGCGAGCTCAGGGTGCCGGTGGATATCCTGTCGGATGAGGGTGGCGAGATGCGCGCTGCGCTTCAGGTTGTCGTCCACTGCCGCCCGGGTACTCCCGATGGTCTGTCCTGCGCGCGTTTCAAGGGCGCCGAGAAACGCGAGCGTTTGGTGATCAAGCATGGTGATCCACTCCAGAGCGGGGCTCGGCAGGATGCATGTGCGCCTCGGCTTGCGTGCGTGGGAACTTTCCACGGCAGCGGGTGCCATGCAGACGGTGTCTGTTGTTGAAGACGCTCTTCACGACCCCTCCCACCAACGAAAGGATAAATCATGAACAACCCATGTCTGCCCCCGCTGTTCGGCTGCAACCTCGCTGACCAGGATCAACCCTCTGGCCGGGCTGCACAAGGCGGCGGCGCTTTCGCCGGATGCGGCATGCCGAAACAAGGCTTGCCAAGCCGCATTTCGCCGATCTGGCGCCCGTCGAACCAGGCGGCGCTGAATCACAATGCGTTGAACCTTCCTGTGTGGAGCCAAAGCCGGTTGCGCAAGGGTGCGCGAACTGGCTTGCGGGTTCGGTGCCTCGCGGTGATGCTCGCCTTGGCCAGCGCAGGCTTTGGCGGCGTCTTCGCGAACGCTCAGGAGGCGGGCAGCCCCGCGGCTTTGCTGCAGCCGGCCATGGCACAGGCTCAGCGGCAGCCGGCCAGCAGTGGCGAATCCATGCGCTATCGTGCAATGCATGATCCGATGCAACGGGTCGCCCGGAGGCTTGACCGGGTGCAGGCAGATCTCCACCTCAAGCCAGAGCAACTACCCGCGTGGGAAGCGCTGCGCGATCGGATCACGGTGCAGGCCCAGTCACGCGTTGACCACATGCGAAGTCGTTCGCGCGTTGAGCATAGTCCCGATGAAGCCATGCGCGAACGTGCGGATCGCCTTCGCCAGCAGGCGCAGGTGCTGGATGAGACAGCGAAACTGCTGAAGACCCTCGTCGATCAACTTTCGCCGGAGCAACGCACGATCCTGCGCCTGCATCAGCAGCACCAGCATCGCGCCATGCAGATGCTGCGGATGCAGCACCGAAGGTACTCGATGGGGCCGGAGGTATCGACGGGGCTGGAAGCATTGACGGGACTCGAATTGTTGGCGGGAGTGGAGTGGGCACCCTCTCCGGCGGCCGACCTGAATCCGACGGAAGGCGCATCGGGGTTGCTGGGCGAAAAACCGGTGCAGGCCTCGCTCTGAGTGCCTTCGGCTCGCTGCGTGCAGGGGCCAACGATCGGGTCAGGGCGCGAACATGGCCTGCAAAGTCTGCAGCGCTGAAGCCAGCGTTGCCGGGCGCAGGGCACCCAGCCGCTTGACCAGGCGCACACGGTCGAGTGTTCGGATCTGATCCAGCACGATCAGGCCCTGCTTGCCCTGGAAAGTAAGCGCAACGCGGAACCGCGCGGGCTGCGACCCAGTGGTCATGAGTGCCACGATAACCGTGCGCAAGTGCGCGTTCATGTCGTCGGGCGAGATCACGACGCAGGGTCGGGTCTTCTGGATCTCACTGCCCACTGCCGGGTCGAGCTGAGCCAGCCAGATGTCGCCGGTCTTCATCACCAGACCAGTTTGTCGTCGCCCTCGTTGGAGACCTCCGGCCAGACCAGCGCGTCGCCGCCCTGCGCGGCCAGCCGCCGCGCGTCGTCAGCCCATCCTTCACGCGGGTTGCGGCGGCGGATGGCGCGGATCTCGATCACACCATCGCGCACCTGCAGGTCGGCCTTGCCTTCCAGGCCCACCTGGGCCAGGATGGGCTTGGGGATCAACACACCTTGCGAGTTGCCCATCTTGCGGATCGCGACTTCCATGGTCTGCTCCGAAAATTGTTGGTAAGCACAATGGTAGCACGACCGAGGGGGGCCAGTGAGGATTACCGTACCCCGCCCAATCGACTCTTGAAAGTACGGAATCGGAGCGCTGCGGCGTAAAAACGACTTTATCGCCGTATGATGTGCGGCGAATAACTTGCACCTGCGGAGAATACAAGCGGATACCCTCCGAATGAATGGCGGCGATTATACCTGCATCACAGGTTTCGCTGTAAGTCGTTGATTTTATGGTGGTGGAGTTTACCACGTTGGCTGGCCGGCATCCCGTAGTCCCGCACCCACATGCGGAACTGCGGGGCTTGCAGCGCGATGTGGAGTAAGGATTCCGCTCCCCGCGCTGTTCCCACCATGCCCCGACCTGCATTCGTCGTCGCTTCCCAATCGCCTCTAACTCCCTCCACCCTTCGATGGGAAACGCGGGGGTAGCACCGGGCTGCGGGGGACACCTTTTCGCCAAACAGACGTTCGTTCCCGCTCTTTGTAAAACTGCGGGCTGGTCAAGCCGGCCTTGCCAATGATGTTGTGGAACTCGCGATTGGTTAGGTCAGGCCGGTGGGGGTTGGGCAGTTTGACCTTCTCGCCATTGTCGATTCGGTAGAAGCTGTGATCGCTGTGATGATCTTGCACCCCGGCGAGGTACCGTTTGATGAAGTCGTTGTTGATCTCTGAGACGGACGCCACATAAGGCACCAACACGCTCTTGCCGCCTTTGACCCAGTCGATCCAAAAAACCGGGCAATTGTCCAAGTGCAAAAAAGAACTCAGGGTGGATTCGCGCTGCTTTGACAGGCCCATACCGGTGCGAATCGTCGACTCAACCAGACCTTGCCAAACAGCCGGACCAGCGTTGGCCAATGCGGCGCTAGCCTGCTGCGCCATTTGATCTCTTCGTGACCTCTGCTGCTTGTTTATGCCTCCGGCGTAAGCGCCCGGGCTGTTGGCCACTAGATCCCACAAGTAGTCGCAGATGGGTTGTGGGTAGGTGAATCGCAAGTTCGGCTGAAGCGCCTTCAAGGCGTAGAAGTTGGCGATCGACTCTTCGTGCCATTCGGTTACCGGCCGATTCGCGACCAGCCTTCGGTAGGGCCTGTATACCGGTAACCCGCCAGTTGCTTCCATCTGAAGGCAGTGGGCATCGAAGCGGTAGTGATACAGCTCGTGCGTGTACAGAAATGCCGCCAGGCCATCCAGGCAATCGACGAATGACTCCCCGGTACTGAAGCTCATGTCGGTGGCCAAAGCAACGCATCGTTTCTTGATGAAGAAGATGCCCCACCGTTTTCGCGCCGGCGCGCTCATGACATCCCGGAAAGACTTGTAAAAGGTCAGGTACTCGATACCCTCCTCGACGACTTTGCCAGTAGCGCCTTCATGGCTTTCGTCATCTTGTCCCTGACTACCCGGCAGAGACGCGGGTTCGACTTCTTCAAGCACCTCTTGGGAGTCATCTGCAATCGGGATATCTACCCCGGGGCGGGGAAACCGATTGGAGTCGGGAAGAACATCAAGATCCGGGTCATCATCCAGCAAGCCTTCAACATGGCGGGCCGCGTCGGCTACATTGGCTGCAGCGCTGGGGTTCAGCCTGGGGATTTGTCCAAACGATTTATTCATATGCGACCTCGATTTCAGCCTTTTTAGCGATGCCTATCCGACCCTTCTTCTGCATCTAGAGCTAAATGGTAATCCCCCAGCGGCACTGTTTGGTTATTTAAAGAGCGAGGCCACCGCAGCCCGCAGCCAGATACCAATCAGTTCCGAAAAACCTTCAGAGCCTCGACGCAGCGGTGTCTTACTTCAGTAGCGATCCGGGCGAAATCCGAATTGGGTTCAAAGCTTTCGGCGTCTAGATAAAGATCCCGGTTCACCTCGATCATCACCGCCATGACCCTTGAATCACGGCGATACCTGCTCGCGGGGACAAGAGCCCCGGCAAAGGGCTCATTTACCGCCACTCGCCAGCCGCTGCGTCTAAATACCTCAACAAAAGCCTGCTCGATCGCTGTCGGGGTGTGGAACGGATCGGACCCGATGCAGATGTCAGGCCGACTGATGGCGGCATCTGCGTTCTCATAGGGCAGCGCAGTGTCGGGGAAGCTGTGCCCGTCGATCACCAGACATCGGCCGTGGCGGTCGAGGACATCGGTTACCGCCGCCTCAAGCCGATCATGATGCGGGTGATACCAAGTACGCATGAGCGCCTCCCGCTCCTCTGCGGATAACCGCCTCCTTAGTGGCGTCAGATGCGAGGTCACCTCATAAACGGCTCCCATCCCTCGCGCCGCCATCGGCTCTTGATCATCGTCGGCGAAACGCTCCACATCGATCACCAGGCGACTGACCGGTGCGCGAATGACCGTAGCCTCGCTAGATGGCTCGGCAAACAGCGCATGGGTGAAATGATCGGTCATGCGCTGGAGTTCGAGCGCGAGATCCTGATCGGATAGCAGAAATTGAGGCCGCACCTGGTCAGGAATGAAGGTGGAGTCATGCGGAATGTGCAGGACCACCCAGGGGGGATAGCCTGAACAAATCACGAATGCACGTCCCGATCGGCGATCGCCTTGGCCACAGCCGCCATAAGGCTGGGATGGATGCGATCAAGGTATCTGGGTTCCCCGTCGGCATCCTCGTAAACGTCCTCCTTCCAGTCTCCGACAATCAGATCGCAAAGTGCCGTCAAGGTGGGCTCTGATGGCTCGCCCGCCGGGGGGGCGCCTTCCTCCCATTCCAGCCAGTTGTACTCGGGACCCAACCCATAGGTGAAAACCTCTCGCGCCATCAGCGTCGTAATGGCCACGACAATCGATTCGGCTCGTGCAATCAAAGCCTTCTCATAGGTGTTATCGAAGCGCTTTGGCACAGCCCACGTTTGCCAGTCGACACGCACGATCTCATCAGGAGAAAACGAGCACGGCGGCTGAAGCCATTCGCCGTAGTGATCCTTGACCGACTGAGCAGACACGCGCCGTATGTCGACGATTTCGTACTCGAGCAACACCTCCTCGAACTGATCGTAGCCACACTGCGCGGCTGCATCGCCCGCTGCGTCGCGAACACTCTCGGGAATTGGGTCAGACGTGTAGGTAAGTTGGTCCATTGCTTCCATCAGACCTCCAGCAAGCCGTCGCGGTCGTCGGGCTCATTGATTTCATTGCCGCCTCCTTCGCACACGGCCCTGTACAGCACTGCTGCCATCTCTGCCGCAGTGAAATCAAGAGCCACACCCTCTGTCCAGGCCACGATGTGCCTGTACTCCTCGTTCTGCGCTTCCTCAAGGGTCTGTCCCCACATCGCTTGGATCTGGTCGTCGTTTAGCCGACCTTCCTCGACGTCTTCCTGGGTAACTTCGTCGAGGATCGCGTTTCGCTCGCGGGCCTCCATGACCCAGCATCCTGACGCCGGGTTGGCGATGTAATACGCAACGTGGCCAGAGTGATAGACGTCCTCATGCCAAAAGCCTGATGCGACGAACTCCCATTGGATGGCGGCTGCCGGCCGTAGCGACTCGAGGCTCGGTCCGTCATTGGTTGCGACCCGGACCTTGAGGGCGCAGGCCTCAAGGATCGCCCGACACTCAGACATCATGTGAATCAGGTCGGCAGGCTCGCTTACGCAAATGGTGTGGCCCGAGCCCCCGAGTGAGCCGTTCGTTGACCAGCCATCTCCCGCCTCGGCGCTCATCAAGGCTTCGAACGCTTCATCCAGAGGGAGAGCAGCAGATTCGATCAAGCTCTGCCGCACGGTGTTGCGGTTGGCCTGGACTTCCAGCATTGCCTGAACGGGCGAACCCTCATCCACCGATTCGACAAGTTGGGTCAGGTCCTTCAACGCGGACTCAAATGCCCGACCATCAGCCAAGGTTTCGACCTGACCATCCCATACCCAAGCCACCGCGTGCTCGCAGAGGTCATCGGCCGGGGGTGAATTGAAGTGCCCACAGAAAGGGCACTCATCTCCGGCATATGGCTTCGGAAAATGCTCGCGCACCCGCTGCCGGCATAGCCGGTCGAGCTCTGGATAGAAATCCGAGTCGGCCGAAAAGAACCCGAGAGCGCCATCAACGTCGTCCTCGTAGTTCATCTCCAGCACCTCAATCAGAGGCCAAGCCGTCAAGAAGAATTCCGCGAATTTGCCCAACGTCATCGGTGCCGCAGTGGTCGCTTCAGACGGCCCCTGCAAGGTATCGCCGCCATACTCGTCGACGACACGGTAGTGGATGGCGCCGTCTACGGGCTTGGCGTAGACGCTGGTCACATCAAAGGTGGTGGACCGGATGCTGATCCTCGCGATCTCGACCTCGCCGTCATCGGTGTCGGGCAGATAGTTCCCGCCCATGAACATCGGGTGGACCGCCTCCAGCGCCTTGCGGTCGGCAACCGAGAAGGCAGCGTCACCGAGGAGTTCTCGTACCTCACCATGCCGGCCGGCTTCGAACAGGGCCTGGAGCTTCTTGCGTAGCACGGCGCCCTTGACCTTCGAAAGCAGGTAGTTCTCCAGCTTCTCGGGCCGGAAGTACGTCCTGGGGCGGAAGTCCATGTCGATCTCGTCACTCATGGGGACCTCCCTGACGCAGCCGCGGTGTGGAGTCGGCTGATGCGCCTGTCCTCCCGGGGTAATCGCCGGTCCTCCGTGCCGAGTGTGGCGAAGGAGCGCCGCACAGATCCAGGCGCTTGATCTTTCCGTCTTCGACCTTGGCGAGCACCACGGCGATCAGGTTGTCCTTGTCGCCTTGTGCCACGACGACGCACGGACCCGGAAACTCGCGGTCCAGCCAGCCCATCTCTGCCCAGGCCGTCGTGCCGGATTTGCGGATTGCTTCCAGCTTGGGGGAGATGTACTCGAGGTATTCGCTCTTCGATTCGATTTCAGCGAAGACCCATTGCGATGCGTAATGAAAGTCGTCCGCGAGCAACGGCGCCAAGCATGACGCGTCCAGCGTATTCATCATCGTCGCGTAGGCCCGCAGGGCCTGCTCTGCCGTGAAACTCATGACCTGTCCCCTTTGGTACCGCGCTGGAAGATCTGCTCTATCGCAGCCACGACATCGCGACTGATCGCCTCTGCCTTTGCCAAGGTGGCGGGTGCGACCCTTTCGGACTCCACAACATCCTCAACTTTCGGGACATCCTTCGTCTCGCCCAGCGGAGCAAACCGCACAAACGATCGGGTCGTGTGCGACTTATCCCAGAGCGTCAGACTTTCGGCCTGAAACTCGAACCCGGCAGGCAACACGATCGGCCGCAACTCAACGCGGAAGTCCGGATCGGCAGCAGTGCGGATCGGGCCGTTTGGGCTGGCCATCCTGCGCAGGAAGTCAGTCAGACCAGCGAACGGTAGGCCAATGAAAAGGAAGTAGACCTCCCGGCGCAGCGTCCATGCGGCCGACCCATCGTTGGCCACCTCCCGCACGGGTAAGCCCTGCGGTGCCAGCCCGGTTTCCACCACCGACTGGTTGAAGGCCACCGCCTCCTGCGAGGTCCAAGCAGGGGCCTTTCCTTCTAGGTAATTGAGTGCCTGGAAGACAAGTTTGGCCTCGACGGTGAGGGGGTACACAAGCTGCGACCCGTCAACGAGGACCTGAATCTGGCCCGCGTCAAATGTTGATCCAATGTCAGTGAGAGTTTTCAGTCTAGCTGTATTTCATTGCAAACTCAATCGTTGCCTGACCTCCTGAGGTGTTGGGATCGCTGGAAACAAACTCAGGTGCAAGATCTTTTCTGCCTTTGTCTTGGGTAGCCAGGTGCCTGGGGCTGGTGGCTTTTTTCCAATCGATTGATGCGAACGCAGCGTGTTGAAATGAATGCGCCATTGCTCAATGAGCACCCGCGCTTCGCCCAAGCTGTAGAACAACTCGCCGTTGAGCCACTGATCTCGGAACTTGCCGTTAAAGCTCTCGCAATACCTGAACGGCCCCGGATTTCGTGGAGGCTGGTTGGCTTAAGTTGATACCTCT
>Ga0194133_10003787_pt1 | contig 21089 bp, 46 predicted proteins | sample TA2KigOf40mmetaG_FD_155448 | JGI IMG/M metagenome (GOLD analysis project Ga0194133, IMG submission 155448) | Freshwater microbial communities from Lake Tanganyika, Tanzania - TA2015055 Kigoma Offshore 40m | ecosystem: Environmental > Aquatic > Freshwater > Lake | place: Tanzania: Lake...
GTTCTCTTTTGCATAATATATTGTTTTTAATTATGAGTAAATATACAAAGAATCCATGACACTTGAAAATCTTTAAATATCTATTTTAGAAAGATCTAACGATTTGCCGTCGAATCGAACTCCAAGCTCCGCTAAAGATAACATCTCTTCGATCCGTTCCAGTTCTTCAGGTGTCGCCGTCTCTTTACGACTACGGAGCGACTTGGTTGCCTCCTCGCTGATGGTATAAGGCCATGTCATAACTTCCACACTGACGTCCTTGTCAGGGTCCACAGTAAGACCGACTAGGACCTCTACCGAGCAACTAGGATTCATGGCGACCATCAAGCGTACGACAATACACTCATCCCTCGAAAGTCGGTCTAAGATCTCAATTGGGCAATTAGGATTATTGGCGACCTCTTGGCGTACCTCCCTCTTCTCATCCCTCGAGAGTCGGTCTAAGATCTCAGCTGTTGAGTTAGGATTCTCGGCGACTCCGCATCGTACGTACCCGTTCTTATCCCTCGAGAGTCGGTCTAAGATTTTTACTGGGCAGTTAGGATGCTCGGCGACCTCTTGGCGTACGTCGCTATACTCATCCTTCGAGAGTCGGTCTAATTCTTTTAATTCCTCTTTAGTCATCTCCATTGTTTTTAATTATAAGTAAATATACAAAGAATCCATGACACTTGAAAATCTTTAAATATCTATTTTGGAAAGATCTAACGTTTCACTGTCGAATCGAACTCCAAGCTCCAGTAAAGTTAGTATCTCTTCGATCTGGCTCAGCTCTTCAGGTGTCGCCGTCTCTTTACGACTACGGAGCGACTTGGTTGCCGCCTCTCTGACGTCCGATTGATTGGCCTCAATAGAGGACGGATAACCTCCGACCTGCTCTTGTACGTTAATAAGACCGAATAGGGCCCATATCGGGCAGTTAGGATTCTCGGCGACCCCCCAGCGTACAATATAGTAATCATCCCTCGAGAGTCGATCTAAGATTTCTACTGGGCAGTTAGGATTCTCGGCGACCCCTAGGCGTACATGGGAGTACACATCCCTCGAGAGTCGGTCTAAGGTCTCTGCTGGACAACTAGGATTCCTGGCGACCCAGTAGCGTACGTCAATACACTCATCCCTCGAAAGTCGGTCTAAGATCTCAATAGGGCAATTAGGATTTCCGGCAACATCTCGACGTACTTCCCACCGCGGATCCTCCGCGAGTCGGTCTAATTTATCTAATTCCTTCTTAGTCATCTCCATTGTTTTTAATTATAAGTAAATATAACCAAAATTCCTGATACTTGAAAATCCCGGGATAACGAAAGTCAAGAGACACGGTCACTCATAGATTATATCGTCTACTTCCACCATTTCCACTGTTTCATAGCTTCTTCAATCTCTGGGTCGACAAGAGGTTTTGGTTCGTTACACTCCGGTTTCCAGTAAATAGTTTTTTCCTCTTTAGGCAGTGTAGGATTTTCAAGGTGTTCAAATATAGCTATCAAGGTTTTCTTTTGAAGAGGTGTAATCTTCTCTTTCTTGAAATAGGATTCTATAACTTCAACAGCCTCCTTTAAACCAAATACTTCGTACTCTTTCATAGCATCTTCTCCTACCTTATCAAAGTCAGCTTGTGTGGGGTAGTTTCGATGCGAACTGATAGTGATTCCACTCCCGCCTCCGCTTCCGCCTCTCAGAGAAGACATGGAACCGAAGCCTCTCCGTTTTGTTAGTTCCCTCATCTTCTTAGCATCTTCAGCCGGGAGAATCTCTATCGTATTACCCGTCTTATGGTAGATGACATCTATAAAACCGTATTTCTCTTCAGTGGAACACTCTACACAAGTTTTGTATCCCATCTCGACCCTCTTTTCTGGGATCTGATTACCGCACTTGCATTTTGCCATATTATTGTCGGGTCTTCTTTTTAATAATCATCGTCTTCATCTTCGTCGTCTGGGAACCCGCTCAAGGAAACGTCCCAGTCGCCATACCGGTCTCTGAACGCGATCCATCCATGAATCTTAGGCCCGACCTCGCCGATCCAGTCTTGGATACCCATGCGATCGTCTGGGTCTACTGACCCATTCCACTTGGCAAGGTCAGCTCTTACTAGGTTCCACCATTCTTGTTTACTCTTTGCTACTGACATGATCTTTTAGTTTTAATTGATTTATAAGTAAATATAACCAAAATTCCTGATACTTGAAAATCGGGTCAAAAGTTTTTTGCGAGACGTTGGCCGCTAGCCGAAGACCACTTCCATAAAGAAGACTGATTGTAATATACAGTCGGCCGTGCATGCGTCATCGTTCTCAGTGATCGCGTCCATCAGGTGGCGGATCGGGGTGAGAGCGACTCTTTCGTGCACGTCGTTCAGGTCTATCGAGCCTGAGTAGTCTCCTCCGTTCTCGTGGTCGATTATGGAAAGTCGCTTACCGTCCCGTAATATCTGCATGAGCACGTCCTCATAACACACGGTCGATGTCGCCTTCTCCTTAAGCTTCTTGGCGGCAGCGTCGTAGTCGGCATCAAAGAATGAGAGCTGTAAACCATAGTAGCTCAGCTCGTTTAGGCCGTTACATAACGCGTTGTAGAACATCTCCTCTGCCTCCTCTTTTTCCAATAAGATCTTCATGTTACCTGTTTTTAAGTTTAAGTAAATATACCCAATATTCCTGACACTTGAAAATCTTTAAATATCTATTTTAGAAAGATCTAGCGTTTCGCCATTGAATCGAACTCCAAGCTCCGCTAAAGATAACATCTCTTCGATCCGGCTCAGCTCTTCAGGTGTCGCCGTCTCTTTACGACTACGGAGCGACTTGGTTGCCGCCTCTCTGACTTCCGGGTGCTCGTCCCCAATGAGACCTACTAGGACCTCTATCGGGCAGTTAGGATTTCCGGCGACCTCTTGGCGTACGTTCCAGTCCTTATCCCTCGAGAGTCGGTCTAGCCAGTCTATCGGGCAACTAGGATTCTTGGTGACCCCCTGGCGTACGTCCCTGTCCGGATCCTTCGAGAGTCGGTCTAAGATCTCTACCGGGCAATTAGGATTCTTGGCGACCCCCCGGCGTACGTCCTTGTCCGGATCCTTCGAGAGTCGGTCTAGCCAGTCTACCGGGCAATTAGGATTCTTGGCGACCCTCCGGCGTACGTCCTTGTCCGGATCCATCGAGAGCCGGTCTAAGATCTCAATCGGGCAATTAGGATTCTCGGCGACTCTTATACGTATGTCAATATATCCCCATTTGGGCTTATCCCTCGAGAGTCGATCTAAGATCTCAACCGGGCAGTTAGGATTCATGGCGACCCCGTGGAGTACGTCATATCGCTCATCCCTCGAGAGTCGGTCTAGCCAGTCAATCGGGCAACTAGGATTCTTGGCGACCTCTCGGCGTACCAGCCATTCCGGATCCCTCGAGAGTCTGTCTAAGATCTCAACCGGGCAGCTAGGATTCTTGGCGACCCCCCAGCGTACTTCCTTGTCCGGATCCATCGAGAGCCGGTCTAGGATCTCAATCGGACAACTAGGATGCTCGGCGGCCTTTTTATGATCTAAACATTCCCAAATAAATTTTTCAAGTTCATTCATATCTTTTTCGATTAAATTTATTCAGGTCTCTTATATCCACAAGTACAAATCTGGTTCAATTCTGGATAGAGAACATGATTCATCTCGTGCTGGGCAATTGTGCCTGCTTCGATCTTCTTGAACCTCTCGTCCAATTCCAAAATGCTCGTGAGTCTTTTTCTGGATTTTCCCTCTTTCAAGAGGAGGTCCCTTTTTGACTTTAATCGATTGTATTCCAATCTTTGATTTTCAGTTAAGGAAGAGATTCTCTGTTTCTGATTCATAATTTCATGTTATAAGTAAATATACAAAGAATATTTCATACTTGAAAATTTTTAAATATCTATTTTAGAAAGATCTAACGTTTCGTCGTCGAATCGAATGCCAAGCTCCAGTAAAGATAACATCTCTTCGATCCGGCTCAGCTCTTCAGGAGTCGCAGTCTCTTTACGACTGCGGAGCGACTGGGTTGCCGCCTCTCTGACGTCCCGATGCTCGTCGCTAACGAGACTGACTAGGACCTCTATCGGGCAACTAGGATTCTTGGCGACCCTTAGTCGTACCCACTCAGACTCATCCCTCGAGAGTCGGTCTAATTCTTTTAATTCCTCTTTAGTCATCTCCCTTGTTTTTAATTATGAGTTATTTATGTATTCGTTAGCTAATATAAATCTGGCCATCTTAAACTCTCGAGCGATGTAAAGACGTAATCCATGCCTCTTTGCTATTTCTTGCAAAAGTGGCATCATGGTGCTAATTTTTTGTTTTCCTATAAACATATGTAACTATACTGATTTAATTTCGGAAATGCTACGATCTTGCATTAATTTTTGAATACGATTTCTTCCTTTCTCGCCAATAGGAATTGGATAGCCTCCTTCATCTGTGTGAACAAATTTAATGCTATATCTTTCAATTTCAAAATCAATTAGAATCTTATCTAGAAACGATTCTGTGGGTGAATAATATTAAGTGTAGGTGATATATACAAAGAGTTATTATACCCCAAGTTTCCATCCAAAACAACCCAAAAAACAAACCAACTATTAATGAAAAAAGATATATTATTAAATAATATCTAAATCTTTTTAAATTAAAAATTGGGTACAAACAAGTTACAAAAAAAAGTATTGCAACAATATCGTGAAATACTTCATATTCTGTTGTTGGAAATGCGGTTAACAATAATAACGAAACTGCTGGTATTCTCCATTTTGGCAAATCGAAAAAAAAATAACTTACCATTGCATTTGTTATAATAAATAATGGTTGAAGAATCGTATCCCAAGAAGAGGATATTGAAGAAATATTTTCACAGACTCCATAAATAATAAAAGGTTGTGTTATAGCAACAAATACTACAAATAACCTTTTATAAAAATCAAAATCTAACACTACCTAATATTTTTTCATAGTTTATGCTTTTATTATACAAAGAATCCTTGACACTTGAAAATTTTTAATCTAAATTTTTTGAATATTCTTTTATTTCTTTAATTATCCTTGACTCTAGATCGGAGTCAAGGTGGTAGCCGTGCTGATTAGTGATGTGTTCTGCAACTGGCTCCCCTGCCTCGTTAGTTATTTGAATATGATGGACAATAACTCCACTGTCTAGTTTATAGACCCTCTCTGTATAAGTCACTCTTTGACTTGAATCATTAATTAGTTCCATACTTATATTTATTTAACTACGGAGTTATTAGGTCGTTTCCCCGTCTTCCTCATTTTCTAGATCGTGCCAAATTGACATTTGTATTGCTTCGTATTCCTTCTCTAGGGTAGAGTATATTTCCTTATTCTTATTCACCATCCATTCCTCTAAGAAGCTCTCCAGCGACTGGCGGAAGGACTCAATCTCATCACAGTCTTCTGGGGTAAAGCGATAATCTTCAATATCTCTATCCCCATCCGCATCCCAATAGCTATTAACATCAACTGATACCTCAGTACTTCTTTCGTGATAGTAGTGGTGCCCACTTCTCCAGATACTAATTGTAAACAGATCATTATCCTCAAGCTCGTATATTAGATCCAATACAGGTCTAGTGATCCCAATATTATCCCATCCTAAGAGTTGCGCCATTTCTCGATGAGGTTCTGCCTCCTCCATTTGACGGCTTTGGTGATTGAATCCCTCGCTTATTAAATGCTTCAACAGAACCGGAAGATCTACGCTCTCGCAGGTAAAGCTCGCTCCGTCACCCTGACTATAGAATCCAGAGAAGGCGATGCTTGGCTCTAAGAATCCCATGCTCTCCAGCTCCCTTTCGAATTCAATAATTGTTTCTTCGTGCCAGTCGTCTCCAGTAAGACTTTCAACCCGGTCCCACTTATCCGACTCTGACATTTCTTTAAAGGACTTTCTCATTTCTTTTTGTTTTAAGTTGTATTACTACTCTTCAATATACTGTTCCCACATTTCCAAAATATCTTCACCGTCAACTATAAAGGGATCAGTCTCTTCACAGAAGCCATGAAAGCCGTTATCCCTTACTAAGAAGGAATTTTCTCCAAGTTGCTCAATATCAGCTCCGGCTTCTAATAAATCATTTAATGCATCAATTGCTGTCATGTTCGTTTATTTAAGTTATAAGTAAATATACAAAGAATATCAGATACCTGAAAATTATTTAAAACTAAAATACATAATTTCTAGTATTTTCTCTGGAGGGACGGGACCGTCGTGTAGGATGGATTCACCCACTCCAAACAGGGTAACCATCATTGGACTATGATCAGAGCCTGGGGCAAGCCTGTCTTCTTCAACTAGGACCTTTATTACCGCGATCTCCTCCTCCCCCATTGCCCTTAATCGGAAACCTGTCCATCGAGCCGCAGACTCCGGGCTATCAGTCAGGTACACTCCCTCCCAAAATCGGGAGAGGCCCTCTTCAAGAATTGAAGGTACATTATTAACTGAAGTCCCGTGATACAGGACTCGGGTCTTATTGGATGCCTTTGATTTCTTCATATAGCTCTTCTAATAAAGCAATTTGCGAACGATTAATTTCTAATTCCATCTCAATGTCTGAATCACTTGCCAATTGATGTTGACTTAATAAGTATGAATCATCCATTAGAGAGGTCCTGCGATCGTCTATAATCTGCAGGACTTGTAAGATTATTTTAGGGTCAGACATTTAAAACATTTTAATTATAAGTAAATATACAAAGAATACTCCACACTTGAAAATTTTTATCTAACTTTTTTCTGACATTTCTCGAAGCGGGTCGAGAGACGGGCTCCTCGCTCCTGGCGCAGGACAAAAAGAAAGGGTCTGATTTCTCAGACCCTGCTTAGAACTTAAAACAAATTCTTAATAATCCTCATCCTCTTCTTCCCAGTATTCTTCTTCACTGGTCTGAATCTCAATATCCCCAAGTACTATCAATCCATCTTCCTCATACGTTGAGAAATCTCGGTCCATTTCAATTACATTACCTCCGCTAGGTCCTTGTAAAATACTTTCCGGGTCATCTGTGCTTGATACTAATACACATCCAATGCTTCCAGAATCAACTAAATATACTCTGCCTTCACGGTCTTCATATGTACCGTCCCCATATGCGGTGCTATATATTGCAAACTCAGTTCCATCAGGGAGTGTGAATACTCCATCTAATACCTTATGCTCAACTATAATAAGTTCACATACACTTTCCCAACGATCTCCTAATACATAACATAGATCTCCGATCCAATAAGTTCCTGCTTTCATTGTTTTTTGTTTTTAAGTTATAAGTAAATATACAAAGAATATTTCATACCTGAAAATTATTCAGAAACTTTTTTGTTAAAAAGTCAAGGAACCAGGCCCGCCGGTTCAACCTTAGATTTAAACGTTCTCCAAAACTCATAGAATATTTGGTCATCTCCATCTACCTTAAACGCGATGCATCGCCCACAGCCATCATAGTGGCAAGGAGTCTCCATGGCAATCAGCTTGACACCGATTGGTATCATATATACAGTATCTCCGAACTCCAGCCATGGAGTCGATCTGCACTCTAGAGGCCGAGTCACAATGAGCTCAGTGCCCTCAACTATCTCTTCAGCTTTATACATGGTCTTCTTTTTAATAATCATCGTCTTCATCTTCGTCGTCTGGGAACCCACTCAATGAGACATCCCAGTCACCATACTGGTCTCTGAACGCGATCCATCCATGAATCCTAGGCCCAACTTCGCCGATCCAGTCTTGGATACCCATGCGATCATCTGGATGGTTCGACTCGTTCCATTTTGAAAGGTCTGCTCTTACTAAGCTCCACCATTCCTCTTTAGTTTTTGCAATTGGCATAATCTTTTTGTTTTTAAGTTATAAGTAAATATACAAAGAATATCTCATACTTGAAAATTATTCAGAAACTTTTTTGTTAAAAAGTCAAGGAACTCGGCGCTCTACTTGACCTGAATTTCTGGATAATTTTCTCCGCACAAATCATATGCATCACATAATCGATACCAATTTATTTCTCTAATCTCCGATATTCCAATTCCACTTATTTCTCTAAATACTTTATCAAAATACTCGGTTCCTGAAAAATCATATTCTAAAAATTTTTCCACTAATATCGGTCTAGCTATTTTTAGATTACAACTCAAAAGGTCGATTACTAAATCTACCTTCTTGTTAATTAAAAAATCCATTGTTCTTGGCATGTCATTATGTTTTTAAATGATAAGTAAATATACAAAGAATATTTCATACTTGAAAATCCTGCAAAATATTTTTTTACAATTTCCCGGAGCGACCCTGCACGGAGCGCATCCAAATCCTTCTCGCTCCTCGACGGGCACGGCCACCGACTACGGAGTCGCCACATTAAATATCTATTTTAGATAGGTCAATTTCTTCATCTGAGAAGATTATTCCCAGCTCAGCTAAGGAAATCATCTCCATAAATTGAGTGTCCTTTTTAAAGTGCTCCAATATAATCTCACGGTCCTTTCCTTTAAGAAGGTTCCATGAGGCTGCACACGCTCCCTTTAAACTCTGCTGCTTCAATTGCTTGGCTATAATAACACTACCTTTATTTGAGATGCTCCCATCAAATCTGATCGCTGCGCCATAGTGAAGCCAATCAAATGGCATGCCGCCGCTCCGACTGGCTAATAGCGGCATCCCAAGTATCTGACTGAGATAACACATCTGTTTACTAGTAGTCCGGCTAAACTTCCCATACGATTTTATCTTGCCATCTACAATCTCGGCTACCTCGGTTTGATAACTCACAACCTTTATAGGTTTCGATTTAGCGATTAAGTGTAAATTCTCTTTTACTTTAAGTATCATGGTCTTAAGTTTATATAGTAAATATAGGCAAAATACCCCACTCCTGAAAATTTTTAGATATCTATTTTTGACAGGTCAATTGAACCCACTGAGGGCCGAATTCCAAGTTGAGCTTGAGCTTCAAATCTCTCGACATCGCTCTTGAGAGACGGGCATGCTTTCAATCGTTCTTCAATCGCACCAGCCGCGTCATCCCTAAAGCCAGATCCCGATTTTCCAATACCCTTCTGTGAACGATGCAAAGACGTACCATTTGGATTATCTCTAATCCAAACCAGGGTTTCAATTGCGGTGCTCGGATTGTCTATAACTGTCCATATTGCCTCGTCTGAAGACCCGTCTTGTATAGCATCATCTAATACTTCTGCAGGTAACCATTCGCATTCTAATAATACCTCATCCATTAGATTATGCTGAGCGCGCTTTGATTGACGCAATTCATCTATTATTGCCTGAACTGGGGTTGCAGGATTATTGATTAAGGTTCTAACCACATCGCAGTCCTCGTCATTTTTTAACAAGTGGATTAGAATATCAGGATGGGCATTCCTATTCTCGGCAACGGAATCCCTTACTCTCCAATATTCTGAATCTTTTAATATATCGAGAAGTCGACGATTGGCATTAGGATGTTTAGCTACCTGGCAGCCTATACTTCCAAAGTCCCCTTCGTCTCCATGTCCTCTCCATTTCTCATAAGCACTCAACAGAATATCAGACGGACAATTGGGGTCTTCAGTAATTTTTTTACACTTAGCATAGGTTAATTCATTAAGGTCGATTGAATCGTATCCCTTAAGTACTAAATCTATTCGGGCTTTAATCTTATTTGAGCTAGTGGCGGCTCTTAATCCTCTCAGTATATCATCTGATACTGACTTATTATCAATAATTGACAGCTGACATATTTCCTTTAGGCTTAGAATAAATGATATCTGGTTCATGTTAATGTTTTAAGTATAAGTAAATATAAGCAAAATATTTCACTCTTGAAAACTTTAGAATAATTATTCTCGGAGCGGGTTAACAGAGGGGATCCTCGCTCCTGGGTCTAGACAAGAAAAAAGACCGACTACGGAGTCGGTCTTTTCCCAGAACTTAAAACAAAGATTACCTATTTTTTTCAGCTAACTGACGGGAGAATAGGACCCGATTGTATTCTTCTGCCAGGAGCTCTCTTGCCATTTCAATTGAGTCTCCCTCTTGTGCGCACCATTTCTGTGTTTCCCCAAAGCAAGTATACCATGCCGCCACTTCTCCTTCTCGATTCATTCGAATCCATACACTTCCGATTGGGGTCTGGCCCTCTTGATGTCGGTCCATTAAGGGTCTCCAGCTAATCATAATATAAATCCCATTGCCTCTAAGGTTTCCTGCTCATCGTCATTAAATTCCTCTGGATTATCGATATAAACATCTGCCTTTCTAATGTCTAATGAGTCTATAATTTGATCTACTTTGATCTCAAATTCAGTGAGGTCTCCTTGGAACCTGACTACGAATCCCCAAGTCGGGTATCCAGGTGCCTTACGGTCCGAGACCCTAATGTATATCTCGGTCTCAGCGGAGATTTCCGGGGCGAGCTCTCCGCATTCAGAGCACTCTGTAGTTTCGTGTATCCCGCTCCCAACTGGGTCATCTGAGAATCGGTTCTCCAATTCATTTAATTTGTCAATTAATTTTTCTTTTTTCTTCGCGTTCATGTTCTTGTTTTTAAGTTATATAGTAAATATAAGAGTATTACCTGACATTTGAAAATAATTTAACATATTTTTTAAATTATATTTTCTGTCCACAATCAGAACATTTTACTAATTGAATTCCTGACACGTGTCTTACTGCAACATAGGTTCTTTTATGTTCACAAGTAGGGCGTGGGTTTAAGAACATCAGGGCATCGCCAAGGCTCGGAAAATCTCCAATTAGATAGAACGAATCTAAATTATCATCTTCATCTACCATGCTTAACATTTCTGATTCAGTAACTACTCTACCTGATTGTTTGTCTCGATAAAAATCCATTGTTTTAATTTTTAATTATAAAGTAAATATACAAAAAATACTCCACACTTGAAAATTTTTATCTAACTTTTTTCCTTAATTTCTCTCTATTTTTCTAGTTGTAAGGACCTATCTCACAGTGGTCGTAATAAATATCAATCGGTTCAGTTGAGAACATATATTGACATTCACTCTCGTTGTGCTCATGTCTATCAAGGAACGCTAGCACAATAGCATCAAGTTCATCAATCGAAACTTCTGAACCAATTTCATTTGCAATCTCCTCTATTTCTTCCTTCTCGATTTCATAGAAATTAACAGTGGGCCGACTAAAATCAAGTACCACTACATAAACTCGGTCTTTCATAATCTTTTTATTTTAAGTTATAAGTAAATATAGGCAAAATAATTGATACTTGAAAATTATTCAGAAACTTTTTTGTTAAAAAGTTTAAATTAAATATCTCTGTTTAAAGTGTCACTATAGATTGGCGCAAAGTCAACATTAGTTTTACCTATCTTTAGTCCTTTAATTAGTTTAGTTATCTCTCTTCTCTGTTTCTTTATCTTAGTGACGACCGACCTCGCTTCATGCGCGGTATCACAAAAGGTCAATTCGCTCAGATAATCATCGTAGACGGCAACTGCACTGGATAATTGCAATACGTTATCGTCTGCCACGCCGAATATCTTAAATAGGGTACATTGATTGACCTCGATACCTTCTTGTATCAACTCGGGTTCTAATGACTCAAAACACTCAACTAGAGAATCGACGATCTTAATCTCAGAACCATCTATTTTTTCTGAACTTGCTCTGATCGTAACGTCCATGTATTCGCCCTCATCAAACCTGAAATCAAATTCCATGCACTTTAATAATTGAGTTATAGGTTTTACTTTTTTCATAAAAGCTTTAATTTTAAGTTATAAGTAAATATAAGCAAAATATTCCACTCTTGAAAACTTTAGAATAATTATTATCGGAGCGAGTCCGGACGAAGTGAACCCGCTCCTGGGTCTAGACAAAAGAAAAGGCTGACTACGGAGTCAACCTCTTCTTCTAACTTAGAATAACTTCTTAAAAAGTTCCGGTGCGTTCCATTGAGAATACTAATTCAAGTCCCCATGGTAACTTATATACTCTAAATCCTCCGGTGCCCATTGACACTATTTCCTTCGGATCCATTTGTGCTTCTACTAGAAGGCGCGCTGCCGTTCTCTTTAGGTCTTCAAGGTCGGGCTCCCTGTCCCACCACTTCCAACCAACTGACTTCATGTAAGTATGTACCTTTTGAAAGTCAAATCGGTCTAAGACCTGTCCTATTGTTTGTGCTTGCTCAGTGGTCATGGCTCTCCAAATGTTTTCTTCCAACCTGCTGGACTAATTCCACTGATCAGGAACTCTCTATCATCTGGGCTTACGCTGGGCATTGCAGTCTGGATGTGTACTCCCTCGTTGAGCCACTTCAAGAGCCCATCAGTTGGCACGTGACAAGAGTACTCCTCCCCGGTAAATACACATTTACCTTTTATTTGAGTGGTGCCACCGTCCAGCGGCACCATCTCTAATTGCTTCTTCCCGATCATTATTCGGCGATAAAGATTTCGCGTGAAATACTCACACTACGCCACTCATTTTTTTGAAGATCGAAATAGACCACAACTTTATCGCTGGATGTCCCTCCCTTAGGATGATTGCTAACTGGGATGTTTTCGATACGTGTGGTTCCAATGGCAGTTCTTAAGTTGCCATCTAGTTTCTTAAATGCGAATTGAACTGTGCCCTGATTTAATCGAGCTCTCAATTCTGACGGGTTAATTGGGTTTAAAACCATTGCTTTTGTTTTTAAGTTATATAGTAAATATACAAAGAACTTGAATACCATGAAAATTTTTATCCAACTTTTTTCAACATTTTTCCGGAGCGGGGATTTCTCTTGCAAGTGGATTCAAGCGGCTCCTTGGCTCGGACCCTAAAAAAGGGACCGAAATCCCTTTTTAAAACTTAACTTAAAACTCACTTACAACTTAACGATTTTATAAGTAATACATTCATTGTCCTCGTCAAATTCATGGTCCTCATCAGAGAGGGTATACCCTATTTTCTCTAAGGCCTCCTCAACCGATTCGTTTATCATGTCATTACTATTCTCAGCGGCAGCTTCTAAATCCTGTCTCCATCTCTTACGACTATCCCAACCGTCCGAGTCATAATAAACTGTCATTTCAGTAAAGTCGGAGTTAATTTCTCCCTCGTAATTAAAATCAATTTCTAGTGTCATGTCCTTTGTTTTAAAATTTAAACCACATTACCTGGAAGATAGTTGTATCATCAGGGTCATTCTCACGTAAAGCTGAATAATACTCTTCACTCATCTCGTCAAATTCTTCAGAAACTGTCTCTTTATTGGTGAACGTTTCATTATACATAGTATCAAATATTTCCTTCAATTTAGAAGTAAGTTCAATAACCTCAGGGTCATCTGAGAATCGGTTCTCCAATTCATTTAATTTGTCAATTAATTTTTCTTTTTTCTTCGCGTTCATGTTCTTGTTTTTAAGTTATATAGTAAATATAAGAATAATTCTTTAATGTTGGTTATTTTTTTAAATATATTTTTGCACATTTTTCAGAGCGGCCCTAGCTAGAGGCAGGCTCTATTTGATCTCGCTCCCGGAGGGCACGGCCACCGACTACGGAGCGGAATCGGATTAACGGAATCCTGCGGATTCTGGATCCAACTCGGCTCCGGGGCGCGAGCCTAAAAAAGCCTGCGGTTAGCAGGCTTTCTCATAACTACGGAGTTGATTAAGCTCCGGCTTTCTCTTGTAACAACTTCATTGCTGCATCTCGGATTTGTCCAATTCTCTGTTGTGTGAGATCGAATTTTTTACCAGCTTCTTCGATAGAATGCACTTTTGTTTCTATTCCAAAGAGGTGTTTAATAATCTCTCGGTCTCTCTCTTTTAATTGGTTTAACAACCTGTTAACCTCAATCTTTTTAGATTCGTCCTCAACGATATGGTCTGTATCTCTATAATGACTCTTCAATTGTTCTGCAATTGTAAAATCATCGTCCTCACTTCCTCCAATTGGAGCATCGATTGAAGCGTGAGAGTTTTTAATTCCATTATCGATTGATGCTAAGATTGATTGACGGATCCACCATACCGCATAAGTAATAAATCGATGTCCACGTGATGGGTCAAATTTTTTCGCTGCTTCAATTAGACCCATATTACCTTCACTGATGAGGTCGCTAAGAGGAGTTCCCCGTCCCTGATACTTTTTTGCAACTGAAATTACGAATCGAGTATTATGCATCACTAGGAGCTCGAGCGCTCTCGGGTCACCCTGTTGCACTCTCTGTGCTAATTGTATTTCCTCATTAGAGGATAGTGGCGTGTACTCCTGGATGTCCTGGAAGTAACGATCGATATTACTAGAATCTTTACTAGTAATTGTCTTGCTTAAACTTACATTTTTCATTTTTCTTTGTTTTAAATTCTTATATAAATATAATACATTTTTCCCAATTGGTATCACTTTGGGTAAAAAAGTTGCACATTTTTTTCGGAGCCATACCAAATCCAAAATTAGCTCTAGATGTCTAATCCGGCCTCGCTCCCAAGTCGGAGCGGGGACCTGCCTCCTCCATATTTTGGAGTGTGCGGGGGCCTCGCTCCACGCCTACAGAAATAAAAAAGGGCCTGCGTTAACAGACCCTTCCACTGGAAAATTAAAAATTAAAATACTATGTAGTCTATGGCCATCTCCCCGGTCGGCCGGCCGTTGAAGGTGATCTCATAGCTGGGATCCATGCCGCTCTGCATGATATCTGAGATGAGTGCATCAAGGGTGGAAAATTCCTTGGAATAATAATTACATTTTAAACTGTACATGTCTTTAAGTTTTAAGATTATATAAATATAATAATAATTTTTAAATCGGGTACCAAAATCTAGAGATTATTCTCGGAGCGAGACCTGCCGGTAGGAGATGGCTCCAAGTAGACATCAAGAAAAAGGGGACCTGGGTCCCCTAATCCTTATAACCAATTAAACCTACTTGTAATTATAATATACTCATTTCTTTGAATTTATTAAGTTGAGACTCCCGGATCTTTAGGATTCTGGAACACTTCTCATACTCTTCTTTTTCCTCAAAGTATTTAAGCATGGCCCCTAATTCTAGGAGAGCCGTTTCTGCCTGGATAGCCTGCATATCAGGTCGGTCCTGAAAGTAATCAAACATTTCTTCCATCATAGCTTCATAGTGATCTTCAACGACCCACTCAAAGAGCTCTAAGCTGTCGGGGTCTCTTCCCAAATCACCATCTACGGAGTTAATAAAGTCAATTAGACCAGGGTTCAAATGTGATTCTAATGTGTCCATCATATCAGGATTTTTTTTCTTTATTATTTATCTCTAATATACTATCGGGAACCGCTTAAGTTTCGGTTTCCCAGTCAATTTTAGATCCACGAGCCCCTTTCTTTCGAGCCTCTTTTTTAAGATCTTTATGTACTCGAGGGGCAAATCTGCCATCAAAGTAGCCTTGCTTCTTGCGCTCTTCTCTCTGGCCAGCTTCAATCTCTTTTCTCAATTTGCTCTTCATAGTCCTTAGTCATTTGGGCCTCACAGAATCTTAAGTATAAGGCCATGTTAAAACTTCCACCCCGGTCCCAAGCAGATGAGGTTCTGGTCCACCATCGGGATTGGATTGCTACACTACTAGTTTTCCAAGGTGAATTGGCTTTTTCTTCTTTTTCAGTTTTCATAATTTTAGTTTCTAATTGCGATTTCACGTTCAATATCCTTTAACATCTCCGCTGCATAAACTTTAAATACCGCGGGGATCAGTGGATCCTTTATCATGTGGATTGAGGCCAATAACATTGGCTCCAATTGCCGGTCTTCTGCATCAAACAAAGGTCTCTCCTTTTCGATCAGTGTTCTTCTTGAAATTGTTAATCCTTTCATTTTCTAAGTTTTAAATTCTTATATAAATATAATAAGAATTTTGGATATAGAGAACAATTTCATACTATTTTTTCTAATTATTTTTTGACCGATTCTCTTGTGCTAACAGGCTATTAATCTGGTTCAGGGCAGTATGCGCCGATTCAGTATAGAAACCGTCTAATAGCTTGGCAGGATCGGGAATCATTTCTTTACATGCTTTTAAATGGTCATACCAATGGTTCCACACCCACTGGCCGAATCTAATATCTTTGTCATTACGTCCATTACCCCAACGTTTAGTCCAGTCTACATATAGGTTAAATAACAAGGCACTATTTAATCTTTCCATAAGTAAATATAAGAATAATCTGAATACAATATACCCGATTTAAGAAATAAATTTAGGAGCGAGGTCAAATCCGGAGAATCCTCTGGTCAAGAGCGCTTTGCCGGCTCCGGGGTGAGAGCATAAAAAAACCCGCAAAAGCGGGTTCTTCTTTTAAGGGAGGAGAGAATTACTTTGCTGTCGCTTCCTCAGTCGTAGCGGCGTCAGTAGAATCAGAAACCACCTCAGTAGTCTCATCAGTAGCTTCTACTTTTGCCTCAGCTGTCGCGTCAGAATCAGTCTTTGCTCCACAAGCAACCAATAAACCTAGGGTAAAGATTGCAATCACAAGATTAATTTTTTTCATGTTTATTTTATTTTGATTTAATATATTATACTCTCTTTAAATTAAAATGTAAACCGGACACTTGTTAAAAAGTGTTAAGTTCTTTGTGATTTTGGAACCAGCCAGTCTCGGACTAATTGAGCTAACACGAGGCACACTGCCACTCTAGGAACTAAATAGTCTCCAATAGTATTACCGAATACCATGAGAATCGCAGCCAAGACGAACACAATGATACCGCCGGTTAAAATCCGATCTAATTGTTTAATACTCCAATTTTTCATCCTTTTAAGTTTTAATTTCTTAATATAAATATAAGAATTATTCTTCAATCTGGTACTATATCCCAGCACATTTTTTCCAGAGCGGCCCTAGCTAGAGCATGCTCGAGCTGAGCTCCGCTCTAGGCGGGCATGGCCAACTACGGAGCGGAGGCAGATTCAGTTAATCCGCTGGATTCTGGATCCAACCTGGCTCGGGGTAGGGACAATAAAAAACCCTCCGGGAGGAGGGTTAGACTACGGAGTTGTAAGGACCTATCTATATAGAATTACATAGTCCCCAAAGTAGCTGTCGAATACGCTTAACAGATTTTCATAGTCTCCACTTCGCATCTGTTCGATTATCCAATCAGAAGGGGTCTTGGCCGAGGTTATACCTAGAGCCTTCATTGCCTCTAGACCGTCCACCTCAATTTTTAGATCTCTACATAATCTTTTAGCGAGTGCCATCAGATAGAATGCATTACCTTGAGGTCCATTGAGGTCGATTTCAATCGGCCCCCTTGGCATTTCTTCTCTACTCTTTATCATTTTAAATTTCTTTTTAATCTATTTATAAATCATCTGGTTTCCCAATTCCAAGGAAATTGTAATTCCCCTTTCTAATTTCTTGGAGATCCGCCAATCTTGCGTCCTCATACTTAGGGTGTTTCTCTTCCGTTCGGGCACACGGGATACATATTGTTTGGGTATTAAACATGGACATGGTATGCCCGTCCCTACAATCTGATTTACATCTTTCACAATTCATCTCTATTTGTTTTAAGTTTCTTATATAAATATAATACTTTTTTCCCAATTAGATACTAAATTTTAAAAATAAATTTAGGAGCGAGTTCCTTTTATACGTGAATCCTCTTGAATTCACCTGGTCCCGGGAACGAAGGTCCCGCCTCCTAGAAGATTCTTATCCTCCAGAGTATTCACAAAAAATAAGGGGTCTTGTGAACCCCTTTCCAATTTATTCCCAGAAATTAATTTATTACCTAAAACTCAAATGATGCGGTACCGTGATAGTTACCCAAACACAATTGGACAAACGCATACAAGATTCCATAAAACGCAAGTATTCCTAATCCAATTGATAAGATCTGTAATGTTCCTAAAAAAATTCTTTCTCCCATTTATATTTTGTTTAATTGGTATAAGTAAATATAAGAAGAATTTGGGAATCTGTAAAATATTTTCACCACTTTTTTCGACATTTTTTAGGAGCAATCAGATCCTCCACATGTGGATTCAGGTAGATGAGTCCCGTCCCCGGTGGGTCGACATCGCAATCTATAAATATAAGAATAATTTTTGGGAATTTGATCCCCTTCTAAAATAAAAAAGGGGAACCGTAAGATTCCCCTTTGATCCAGATGTCTGGAATCTTAATTGTTCTTGGCAACAATAGACCAAACTGCGCCCACTAATGTAACCACCGAGCCAGAGAGCTCTGCCCATAGGGTCTCATCAACGAGTCCTTTGGTGATTAAGATACCTCCACCAAAAGTAAGAGCATGTCTAAGGATTCCCATCCATTGTTCACGACTTAATTTCATATTATAAGTATTTTCTTTTATTTATCCGTCAGAGCGGGATCAATAGTCTAACAATAGCGTAACAATTGTCGATAGATGTCAAGTTAAAGGTTAAGCCCGGCCAACATCTCGTCAGGGAGCGGTTTTTCACTATCAAGTAGTTGAAATACTTTGACTTTTTTGAGACCGTTATTTGAGGATAAGAGAACCCGGAGCGAGAGTCCTTGCGCGGTAGCGCAAGTAAGGCGGCCCCGGTGAGATGAACAAAAAAACCCTCAAAATTGAGGGTTATTATTGATGATTAAATGTTATTATTTCCTTTTAGTTAATTGATCTAATTTACTCATGATTAATTCGTATCTCCACTGATCATCAGTTAAATACTTCCAAACTGGGAGCTTGGGTAGATAATACAAACTCTCTAAATCCTTCTATATCTTGTTTACCACCTAATATATGAATTTGTTCTGGTTCAAATACTAAAACTTCATTAAAGTTTTTTGTAGCTAAATCATCATCACTTTCAAAAGCAAATCCATCTACGCCTTCTTTTTTTATTTCGTTTAATACTTCATCTCTGTAACCTGAATCTAATTCCATAGCTTCAAGTTTATCTACTGGATAAGGCTTGGTTATATTAACTAAAGCAGCAATTATTCTCTTTAAAGGAGTCCTCCTTGCTCCTGCTATTTTAGCATATTCAATGTCATCAGCAAAGGCAATCATTCTGTTTTGACTACCTGTATCAGATGGTTTCTTGAATTTGTCAAATTCTTTATTAGTACCATGATAAACAATATCCTTTACTTTACTGATATAATTATACTCACCACTTGTAGGGTTCTTTATTATACCAAGACTCACTCTTGCTATATAATCATTATACTGTTCTTGCGTACCCCATTCCTGTAAACCTTTAGAAGATTCATAAGCATTTTTAGCACCTTCTAAGAACTCTTTATTATTAAGTCTTTCTTGTAGTTCAGCAAACTTCTTTACTTGTTCTTGTTGATTACCTTGAAGTATAGGATTAGTATTAGGTTTGTTTAGTGATTCAAGATATTGAGAGTATAGTTGTTGGACTTGTTGTTTTTGTTGTGGGGTTATTTGATTACTTATAGAAACTATTTTATGTCCTGCATGAAAAGTAACGCCATTAGGTAAAAAAGAATAGCTTTTTATATTTATTCTTTTATCTTCTCTATATCCTGTTTCAGTTTCTTCTATACCTTTAACAAGTTCTAAAGGTATTAATCCTATTTCAGGATTACTTTTTACAGATATTGTAGTTTTTCTATTTGAATCATTAGTCACAGTTACTGAATCATCAGACCATTCTAAGTCTTTTAATCCTTCAGAATTTTCTCTTAAAGTTTTAAAATCTTCTTCTGTTATATATACCGTTTTATCTGATTCAGAAAATTTTTCTGTTCTGCCTGTTAATGTCTTTTTATCTCTTTTTGTCTTACCATTGTTTAAATAATAAACACTACCTTTTTCTGTTTTAAAGACTACATTATTATTAAATCCAGCAGCCTCATACACAGCATTAGCTAATTCAGGATTAGAAGTATCTTCTAATACGTCATGTAGTAGAGCCGCCGCCTGCTGGTTGAGATCTCCACCTTGTAGCCGAACCCTCTCAGCTACCGAAACTGGATGCGTAATATAAGGCAGACCAGTATATTTTCTGGTCTGCTCTCCATGCGCTTCTGTAGCGAACTTTAATATCTTTCTCGTCATCTTCTCTCTTTTAATAATTTATAATATTGATATCTTGAGATCTCTTTAGCGTTGCTAATTCCAAAGTTTCCTCTACTTGTAGCAAGTATTCCTTGATCGGTTATCCAAAATCTCTGTTTCATTTTCTTTTTGTTTTAAGTTATATAAGTAAATATAAGAATAATCTGGATACAAGATACTCAATCTTGAAAATAAATTTAGGGGCGGATACCTTGTACCGCACCGGACCCCCAAGTATTCTAAGCCTGGAGCCATTTCACAAGAGTACTACCTCAAGCTAAACCGTTCCGGACCCCCAAGTATTCCAAGCCGAGCGGACTTCCTGACGAGTACGCGGCTCCTAATGAGAAAAAAGAAGCCTGGAGCCGTTTCACAACAAGCTAAACCGTTCCAGGCTTCCAATAGTCTTATCCGGAGCGAGGGTCCCCTGCTCCTTTGGCAAGTGAGGCTACTCTACTGGCCGGCGGACAATTCCACTGGTATCAAGATTTATAACAACATCTCCTTTTTTAATCAGAGCCACTATGCGCTCGCATAGCTGGGTTGCATAGTCTCGATAATTGTCTAAAGTTTCTTTCTTTTGATTAGGACCAATCTGTTTTTTGAAGTCTTCTACCATACCTTCAATAAATTGTCTCTTAGCAAGATCATTAAGTGCCATATAATTAGTGTTTATCTATAATACCCCTTTTCCTGAACCTGGTTTTGCTCTATAAGTACTATTATTAACCTATCTAGACCACCTTTTTCGGAGCCATCGGTGGCTGCCACTTCCGTCGGTGGGGCCTCGGTAGCACCTCCCGGGTACCCCATGAAGCCCCACGGGCGGAAAAAGTGCAAAAAGTTACCCCGGGGCCTACCTGGAGTGCCCCCGGGCGCCTATACTATATATGTACCAGGATGACTATTAGGACAGATAGGTCGAATCATAGGTTGATTTTTGTGAACTAAAGGGGCCCGGGGCAAAAATTTGGATTTCTCCAGGGGAAAAAAATTTTCCCGAGAATAAGATATTATCCTGGCTTTTTTTGTATAAATA
>Ga0194133_10003789_pt1 | contig 21076 bp, 33 predicted proteins | sample TA2KigOf40mmetaG_FD_155448 | JGI IMG/M metagenome (GOLD analysis project Ga0194133, IMG submission 155448) | Freshwater microbial communities from Lake Tanganyika, Tanzania - TA2015055 Kigoma Offshore 40m | ecosystem: Environmental > Aquatic > Freshwater > Lake | place: Tanzania: Lake...
CTCTGTCTATCATGTTGACATTTATGGTAAGATACATGTTATTTTTAGTATGTTTACCCCAAAGACCAAATGAACCTTCACCTTCAAACAACCCAGCAAGAAATATTAATTTTTCCTTTTTTGATAAGCTATTATAATTTTCCAATTTTAAATCTTTTTTTTAAATTAAATCCTCTAAAAGCTGGACCTCGAGGAGGAGGTGGTCCAAAACGTTTTCCTAAAATTTTAGGTTTTTTTATTTTGTACACTCTGTTTTAAATTTAATTGTTGTTTTTGTAAGTTTAATTTTTCTTTAGCAACTTTTAATCTTTCAGCTGATTGTTCCTCTTGATTCTCCATTTTCATTCTTTCTACATCAAATTTTTCTTCTAGTTCAATTTCTTTGCGATCAAGATCTTGTTGAGACTCTTGTGCTTTTCTTTGAATATCCATTGCTTTTAAATCTAATTCTCTTTGTTTAAGAGCAATTAAAGGATCTATTTGTTGAGAACCACCCTCTGCTTGAATAAGTTGCGCTGTTATTTCTGCAACTTTTTTTGCCACCATAGAGTTAAATTGTATTTGAAATCCCTCTGGATCTTTTTCTGACATAATAACCATTTCTTGCGACTCAGCTATCATAGCTCCTACCTCACCTTGAGCCTTAAAAGAAATATGATCTGATATATGTGCTTGAAGTAAAGCATATACCATTGGATTAATTTGTATCATTCTACTTTGTATGAATGCACCGTGAGCAGAAATGTGAGCGTCATGATCTTGATCAGGAAAAACTTGTAGTAATTCCATCCTTAAAGCTCTTGAATTTTCTATTGCAGGGTCTTGAGGCATAGGTTGTTGAGGTGGTGGCATTAATAAATCTATTTCTCTTGCGCCAATTGCTTCATAAACACGTCTATAAGCTTCTCTTAGGTCATGCATAGCAGGATTTGATTGAGCAATTTGTAATTGTGTTTGTGCGAGTGTAAATCTTTGAGCCATTGAAAAAATATTTGGGTCTGCAACCGGTATTACATCGACTTTGTCATCAAAATCTTCTAATTTTACTAGTCTATCTGCTCCTGTAACTGCATAAGGATAAATTGGAGGTAAATAAGTTGCAAAAACATCAGCTAAAAGGTTAAATTCTTGCTTCATGGTGTAGTAAATTCGCTTATGAATAGCACTCATGACTCTTGAACCACGTTCTAGTAGTGCAATTGTAGTTCCAACCGCTCTATTGGTAGCATCTTCACCTAATTGCATGTCAGCAATTGAAGCAAAACGTTGTCCAGCTTGAACACAAAAGCCTAAAAGTGAGAATAAAGTAGGACTTGGTTCTTTAAATGGTAAAATTTGGAATTGATCTTTGATATTTCCACCAGGTGCATCAACATCTCTAAATTCTCCAGGTTGAAAAGGTTGATCGTCGTCACGTATTCTTATACCTCTAGACTTAAATCCAGCTGGTAGATTAGCTAAGGTGCCAGCATCAAGTAATTGTCGTAGTGCAGAAGTTGCTGTTCTTGATAAACCACCAATCATATGTATCAAACCAAATCCATAAAAACCTAATCCTGGTAAAAATTTATAATGAACAAAATATTCTATTCGTTTCATTAATTCATCATCTGGATTATAGTTTCGATAGATGGATAAAATTTCTTGTGAACCCTCATCAATACTAACAATGTAAGGGACTTTTATATTTTTATCTTTTTTTGAAAGTTCTGGATTTTTTTCATACTCTTCAAGATCTAAATCAACATGCATCTCTAAAATATTATGTTGATACTCTGTGTCACCTGTTGGTTTAACACCTTCAATCTCATCAAGCTTTTGTTTAAGGCTGCTTTCTTCTGGTCTTTTTATTAATAACTCAATGTCCCTATAAAAACCGGCTTTTTGTTTTTTTAAAACTTCATTTTCACTCATCTTAACAATATGAGTAATTCTTTCGCAATCTTGTAAATCTGTTGCATAATAAGGCACAACTAAATCTTGTGCTGGAACAAATTTTGCAACAGCCCTTTGCATTATTTCATCATAATAAATTTTTTTGAATGCGGATCCTGATATTGGTAAATAAAACAATAACTGGTCAAATTCTGGAGTATATTCTTGCATTCGATCTACTAACATATAGTTCATAAAATCTTGGACTCTTTGTGCTTGCTCTATTGTCTCTTTAGTAGCTGCTCCAACAACTTGCGTTCTGACTGGACCTTCTGGAGGTAATAATTCTTTGTAAGCTTGAGCTTGAAATTGAGTCACTGATTCTGCCAATAATGGATGTGTTACACCTGAAGCTCCTTGAAAAGGTCTGGTTTGATCTGTATATTTAAAACCTAGTAAATCTAAACCTTGAGTATAAGTTTGTTCCCAGTCTTGTCTTGATACTTTATCTCTCTTATAATCTTGAACCAAACTATTTGCCATGCGTGATAGAACTGTTTCGTCCATATCCTCTGCCAAATTCTTATAAAAATTATCTGTAGTTTCTTCTGTAGTTTCTGTAATTTCATCATCTTCGGCTGGTGTTTCTATTTCTACATCTACTTCTTTCTCTTCAAGTAGAGGCTCCTCTGTTTGATTATTCTTATCTACTTCAGCCATGGTTTATTGATTTGTTATAGCAAGGATTATATTATCACGCAAATATATTGACGACTAGACCGCCTTCTTTTTTGTACAATTTAAATGGTATTCCTTTCATAGTTTCAGTTACTTTAATTCCAAAAGCAGGATAGTAAAGATTAGGGTCGTTAGCCTCCATTCTAACAATCTCACCTCCTTCTCCTGTTAATCTTTTCCATTCTATTGCCTCTGCTTGAGTTTTAAAGGCAGCCCTATGTTGTTTTGATAATTCTTTAGGCACACCTAATGCTTTAGCAGCGTTTTCATCCATGCTTATAGATTTAACAATTTTAAATGGTTTGTTTGGATCAGATAAAGACACATTTATTGTCTTTGCTTCCGTATTGTATTGCCTTGCTAAATCCCTCATTCTATCAGGTATTACCGCAAATAATTTTGGATCTGTAAGTTTAACTTGACCTCCTTTAGTATCAGATTTAGCGTACACTCCTGGCCTACCAGCTTTACCACTAACACTTCCATAAAATTCCCAATCACCTAACTTACCATAATAAGGTTTTTCTGCTCCGGGAGCTAAATTTCTTAAAGCATGTAATCTTTCAACAGGATTTACAACAACCCAACTAATATTATTTTCAGCAGCTGATTTTAATGTTTGTTTTAAAGCATGATCACCATATGAGTCTCTACTAAAAAAAGGTAGGTAAGGAATTTGATTTTCATCTGTGTAACTAAATTTTTCTAAATTTTTTCCTACATTAGAAGCATTAAGTGTTTTTTTTCTAAGTTCATCAAAATTAGATGCTAGAAGTCTAAATTCAATTTTATCTTTGTCAGTCATTGCTGCACCTTTATCAGTTAATACTTTCATCTTATTTTTAAGATTGTTTAAAGCAACGTTAGCTTGATTAAATTCTTGTTCGGTGTTAAAAGGATTAATTACCTTAGATCTTGTTGGATCTGCTGGAAAAGCAACAGCTTGAACATCTGATTGTATTTCATCTATTGCATAAACTTTTTTATTTGGATTTCCCTCTAATGATCTTTTACCATATCTATTATGATAAATTTGATTTACAAAATTTTCGCCTTCCACATTCTCATAATGTCTTTGTGCTCCTAAAACTCCAGGTTTAATATTTTTATCGTATGGTATTTTTTTTATAAAAGCGACATCTTCGAAATAATCTTCAGAGCCTGACATTCTATAACTATATTGGTCACCATACCTAGGTGTTAATCCTCGAGCCATGCCTGAATTATCAAAATTTGCCTGTAACGATATATTTCTAGAAATTGCTCTACCTTTATTTGCTAGTTGAGATAAATTTTCTTGTGATATAAATTGCTCAGGATCTATATTAAGCTCTCTTTTAATACTATCTCTGACTCTTCCTAAACCAGATAAAGATTTTTCGTTTTTTTTAATTGAAGTAAAATATTCTTGAGGAAATTGTTTAGCCGGTAAACCTTCCTCTAAAATATTTGCAAATCTAGCTCTTACACCAACAGCACGAGATTTAGCTTCCATTATATCTTTTTGAACACTTACTATAAGATTTTGAATATTTACTTTTTCTTGCGTTGGCATCTTGGCATAATAATCATCTAATTTTTTGGAAACATCATCAAGTAGTCTTAATTCATCATTAACATAATCTGTTGCATTTTCTAGCATTTTTTCTGGTTTAGCATATCTAAATCTTTTAATAACTGTGTTTACAGCTGGCGATTTTTCAACCATTTGAATAAGATCTAGTTTTGAAACAGGTAAATTATTTTCTTTTGCTAATCTTAAAAAACCACCTACAAGTTTTCCTTCTTTATTAAACTGAGCAATGTTGGTGTCAAACAATTCTTCTTTTGTTATTGAGGCTCTAATTTTTGCACCTGGAACAGATAATTCAATAGAACTTAATCTATTAAAATTTGAAAATTCTTTAATCCATTGATCAGCGGGTAACGGTTTGTTAGCAGGATGTTGCGCAAGGTAATCATATAATGCAGATCCAAATCTTTCTTTTTTACCTCCTAAGGTTAATGGTTTTGTTTTACTAACATCTCTTAATTGTTTAAATTGATCTATGAACTGTTGATATTGTGAGGGTGCAACGTTTACAGCTTGCTGAGCTTTAGTTGGAACAACGTTTAAAATTTCAGCAACTGGATCACCAGGAATATCCGTGTTTCGTGATACGGGAAGCTGCGGTATTTTTTTGGTTGCAATTTCGTCTATTAATTTTGCACCAGGTAATCGTCTACGTGCTAATGCATAAATACCTAGACCTGTAGCTCCAAGTACTCCTAATCCTCCAGCTAAACCTAAGCCTGAATCTTCGGATTTTTTTGAATCACTGGGAACAGATGAGGTAGATTCAAAACCTAATTTTTCTTGTAAAAGTTTTTGAATTTCTGACATCTATCATCCTATATTAAATCTTTTATATAATCTTGACCTTTACCGATTATAAATCCGCCAGTCGATTTTTTAGATTTTTTAATGGAATCAATATAACTTCTATAAACACCAGCAGATGAGGCTTTACCCATAACACCTGCTCTTTGCTCCATGGCAATTGCAGCTTGAACTTTATGTGCGTGAGGTTTACCACTTGCTTTAATTTTTGCGACACTCTTCCTAGCATCAGACTCTGTTGCAAACTTTAAACCATGTATAGTGCCTTTTGGATTTTCATCCGTATATAAATCAGAATGTTTTTTTGATCCCGCTGGTTGACCTGGTTTTCTAGGTATTCTAGCCGTGCCACCTTTTTTAATCTCTATAGCTCTTATATCAGCTGGTCTTGGATCATCACTTTTTCTTATAAAAGGCATGTTAAACATTATGTCTGGCTCTGGAGTTACATTTTGATCTAAGCTGTCAGAAAAATATTCATCGTATGTATCTTGTTTTCGTCCACCAACATCAATCTCGCCTCTTGGCTCCGTTTGATTTAATTTTTTATCAGCTATTTTTTTTTTAATTGAGGCGCCATTTTTTGCAACTTTTACACAATTAGGCACAAGCTTATCACCTTTTTTCTTCATCCCTTTTTGTTCATATCCTACCCAACAAGTACCACGAGCCATTACAACATCCCTTTGTAATATTTTTTATCTTTAGTCATATCAATGAAGCCCCCTTTTGCTTCATACATAATTTTTTTTGATCCACCCTCTTCTTTTAAAGCTCTTAACACTTCGCGCTTATTATATTGAAAATCATCTTTGTCTGGTTTTTCACCAAATAATCTTTTATAATTTGCATTTACAACTTGTTTATCTATTCCACGTGCACGGTCAACATCTCTGGCAAAACCTCCACCAGTATCTATATGTTTTGCAGCACCAAATCTGATCTCTCCAAATTTTTCTTTAGCGGCATTATCTCCGAACCTTCTTGCATATCTTAAGATTTTTGGAACTATTTTTATTGAATCTAATATAATTCTACCAGCCATTACAACATACCTTTGTAATATTTTTTATCTTTAGTCATATCAATGAAGCCACCAGATTTTTGCATGGTTGGTTTAAAAACATCTTTATGTATTACTGATGTAATTTTTTGTACAGTTTGATCTTTATACTCCTTAAGATTTTTTAAATTTTTTATAATTTCATTTTTAGCTTCCTGTTTAATTTTTGGACTTTTAATAGCAAGATTAGATAAATTTTCATATAGTTCAGTTTTTTTAATTTTTGCAGCTAAAGGAGAAATTTGTTCAAAAACTTTATCCTTATTTGATAAATTACTTGTATCAACTTTTTTCCCTGCAAAAGTTACATTAGATTTTTGTACAATATCTCTTGCTTTTTTTATATCTTCAAAAGTTTCAGCTGCAATTTCTGGGGTTTTTTTCATGTTTTTTCGCATAGTAGATTTAACTAGAAGTCGCATTGCTGGATTTATTAAACCTCCTGGAAGTAATTTTTTTACTTTCACTTTACCTCCTAATTTTTTCTTCTCTCCCATTTTTTTAAATGCATCGACTGATTCTTTTGTTGTTGGCATTTTTAACATTTCGACTATAGGTTCAAGTTCTTTCTTTCTTCTTTTATCAACTTCTTCACCTAGTTTACCACGCAGTCTAATACTGTCTGACATGATCTTTCCTAGAAAATTTTTTTTTTAACTTGAATTGGTTTCTGTCCTCTTACGGAACCTCCTTCAACCATACCTTCTGCCTCCATAATACCACCTGGAGGCCCTAAGGCTCCTTCTGCTTCTGGATAAAGTTGATTGTGAATTGTATCTTCTACTTCACGCACTCGTCTATTAGAATCCATTTCTTCTTGAGTTAGGATTCTTATTTTTGGTTTTGGTCTTCTTATTTTCCCACTCGGTCTTGGTCTTGTTCTTTCAGTCATATTAATTCTTAATTATAGTAAGTCTTTAATATAATCTTTACCTTTACCTACCTCTATAGCACCACCGCTTTTATAACCCATGGGATCTTCATTCATCATACCACCACCCATTTTTTTTCTTGGATCCAATCTCATGGCAGGTGTTCTTAACTGGTCTAGAATTTTTTTAGTTGACCTGTCACGTATGATTTGTTGGCGTCTTTCATTTTGAGTTATTGGTTTAGATACTTCAGGTAAATCATTTAGATCAGGAAGATTTTCAAAATCTTGAGGTAAATCTATCCCTACCATTTCTCCGTCCATTGCTTTAATCATTTTACCTTTTTTAAAAGAACCTTCTGTTGCTGTACGTTCTTTTGTTTCTTTTTCTTGTCGTGCTTTTTTAAAATCTCTTTCTTCTATCTTAGCACCCGTTATTCCAAGACCTGCTGCCGTTGCTCCTGTTCCATAAAGAAAACCTCTCGTGCCTGCTTCTTTTACTCTACTTTTTGGAACAAACTCTTCTGCTCGTTTTGCAGTAGAAGGTGTTTTAGTACTAAGTATCATTCGTCTTCTTACAAATTCAGAAGGCGTTGGTGTTTCAGTACTAAGTTTCATTCCTCTTTCTGCAAATTTAGAAGGTGTTATTGCTGGTAAGTTACCTAGTAATTTAAAATACTCTTTTGCGCGCTTTCCTTTTGCAAATAATCCAGCAACAGCTTTAACCGGTTTTTTATTTCGCAACATTGCAAAATCTTCTCCAGAAATTTTACCATCTTTGTTAGCGTCTAATTTTTTTTGGCCACCTTTTAACGATCCGCCTTTATTTTTTTTGATAACTCCTCTTCCAATTAGAATATCTTTAAAAGTTACTTTTCCATCTTTATTTAAATCAGGGAACCCTTTTTTCTTTTTTTTATTTTTCATATAATCTCCTAATAATATTTATATTCTTTGGGTATCCTGTCCATTTTATCTTTCCAATCAGAAAGAGTTTCAACATAGCTACCTTGGCGATATCTTAACACAGCTTGTGTGGTACTGTCGACATAGTCATCATTTGCACCATTTGGAAACGCAGCACACTCTTCAATAACCTCTTGTGCATAGTGTTCTCCTTCTGGAATCCATACTGATCCTGATTCAAATATAGGTGCACAAGCGTTTACACGAACGTGTTTATCTCTTCCTTTTGTTGGCATAAAATCTACTACAGGTATGCCCATTCTTCTAAATTCTTGGGCTAAAGGTTGTCCAGAAGCTTTAGCTTCTATGATAACTGTCTCTGGTTCCCAGTATTTATAGTTTTCTAATGCCACAGCTTTTAATTCTGGAAAATCATATTTACCTTTTAAAGCATCTAATAATATAATATTAGCACCCTTATCTTCATGAGGATAAAATACTCCCCAAGTAGTTATTGCTGAATAGTCTGCAGTCTCTTTTGCACTGAATGCCGTGTCGTAAGATTGTATGACGTGTGAAAGATTAGGTATAGATTTTTTCTTCCATATTCTCCACCACTCTCTTTTTATAATTGCCCCTTCATCTGAGGTTGGTTCTTGCATGTATTGAGCTGCCCAGTTCCTTACAGGTAGCGATGCCTTAACTTTTTCAAGTTCATCTAGATCCCAATACTCAGGCCACACAGGTTTACCGGAACTTAAAATTGCAGGAAAAGAAATTAATCTCCACTTATCTGCTTTCAATTCTTTTTGAGCCTTTATTAATCTGCCAGTCAAATCATCTTCTGCCCAACGCGTCATAACAACTAGAATTGATCCACCTGGTTGTAAACGTTGTCTAGGTCCAGAGTTGTACCACTCGTATGCACGGTCCATGGCCATATCAGACATAGCATCTTGTTCCGTGTGTGGATCATCAATGATCAGTAAATCCGCACCACGGCCCGTGATGGATCCTCCAACACCTGCAGCGTAATATTCTCCACCATGATTTGTTTCCCAACGTCCTTTTGCTTTTGAGTCTTCTTTTAATTTAACGTTACCAAAAATTTGTTTGTATTCCGATCGCTCCAACAAGTTTCTAATCTTACTACCAAATCTTACAGCAAGTTCTGCGTTGTGAGACACCTGCATTATTTTCATCTTGGGAAACTTCCCTATCATCCAAGCTGGATAAAGATAGGAAGCAAATTCAGATTTAGTATGTCGTGGAGGCATATTTATAATGAGCCTTCCTTTTTTTTGACTGGCTATCTTCGTAAATTCATTTGCTATAATTTGATGGTGCCCCCATTTAGTTGGGTCCTTTTCTTTACGACAAATAAAATCAGGCCAAACTTCCTGAACAAAATATAAAAAATTATCCTGGCACAACCTTATATGATTCAACAATTTTATTTCAACTTCTGCACGAAGTTTTTCAATTGTATAGAGAGATTTATCCATGGGTCCTTCTACTATAAACTATAAGTAATTCTATTTCTATGTATTTACAAATCTGATATTTTATACTCTAGCGTGGCTACAATCGTAAGTTGTGTGCGAGACACAATATTTGGTGTTTAATTTAATATGTTAGACTATTAGTTGAGCCTTGGCCAAAGCAGAACGCTTCGGTGATGCTTCCTGCTGGTGAAAACCAGCAGGAAGGTTAGGTTAGTATTTATTGATTATCTTTTAATAATTGTAAGATAGGTTGTAAGTTTCTAATGACTGTAGCCCTTAATTCCCTGACTACCTCATCATTAGGATATTTAATTAATATCTCTTCAACTGCACTTTCAAGTTGCTTGTACATAAATTGATAGTTCAATTTTTTATGTACAGGGTTTGAGGTTGCCTCTTCTATTTCATTGTTAGAGTTAGTTTCAACTAAACTATTTCTAACTATTTCCATTAGATTGTTTGGCATAATTTACTCCTGTTGTTTGTTAATTAAATTTATAAAGATTTATTTTTTTAATGCAAGAAATAAAAAACCTACACTAAAGACATGACAAGGTTTCTAGTGTAGGTTGTATTAGCTATTTTGTTTTTTCAGCTAATTTATATTCTACTTTATATTCAGTTGATTCACTATCAATTAAATATTTTTCATAGAGTTCGGTGTGTTCTTCTTTGAATTTAGTCACATCAAATCTTTTTAATTTACGATTTATTTTTTGAGCAAAACCCTCAAAGTCGTTATCCATATCCACGAGAACGATTAGATTAGATTTTACTCTTTCAAATAGTTCGGCGATTTCTGGGGTCATTAACTCCATCTGTTTTTTATAACCCTTAATCGTTTCTTTCATCATACCATAATTTAGTAAAAATTTTTTTTCATCTTTACTAACTTTAGTAGTTTTTTTTATTTGTACTACTTTGTTTGTCATTGATTACTCCTGTTGTTTGTTTCTAAATATATAATCCCATTAAGATAAGATTACAAGAAGTTTAATGTATTATTTTACTTGACACCACCACAGTCTCCACCGCCTCCCGTGGCGGTTTTTTATTTATAATTAAATAAAACCACCACGAACGAGAACGAGAACGAGAACTATCCGATAGTAAAACCACCAGAATTCTCGGCGAACTCTATGAACTCAATCACACAATCTTTTGAGAATGGATAATTAGCTATTGGGTTTCTTTTTTTAAAAATTTTATCCCAAACTTTTTTGTGCTTTTCTGGGTAATCTCTTGGGACAATCTTTTTATCTTTTGTTTCTTCGATAACTTTTTCACGCAACTGCTGACATAATTTTTCTAATTTTTCATTATGCTTTTCTGCTTGTTTTATTTTTTCTGCGTGAAACTTTTCATATTCATCAACACGACCAGTTTTTAATAGATGTTTTAATTGTCTTACAATCATTAATGCTGTTGTTTCATTAACCTCGTGATTATCGTTGTAATGCCAATTATCTCTATCTTTATCTTCAACGCATTTAGTTTCTTCAATTATGAAATTAGCGAGAGGTCTCCACCACCAAACATTGAGACGAAAATAATAACCTTTATTATCATTTTCAAATTTGTCTTTAGCTTCGTAATAATCCTCTTTATCTTTTTCGGTTGCTGTTTCCCAATCTATTGAGGGTTTTACTGAACCCTCTTTAATTTTAGGATTAAGTCCGTATAAGTCAAAGCCCATTTTTTCCTCCTTGTTGATTTATCCCATACAGATAAGATATTCGCTAAACTTTGTCAAACGAACTTTTTCACTATTTAGTTGTAAAAAAGTCTTTCTATAAAGCACAAGGATTTGCAAGTTGAACTTCCAACGACCTACACCCCGTCCAGATTTTCTAGTTATGGTTGCAAAAAATTCTGCAAACCAACGAGACACCACAGCTGCCTGGATGCCGATGGCTACTTCTTGTTTACTGATCCGAGAACCGAGCCCCAACGAGAACGAGAACGAGAGCGACCTACACCAATTTGGACGCCCCGAGAATCAGGACGATCCAAATGGTGGCTGCTGTCTCAGGATACAAGATTGCAAATAGCGCGAGGATTAATATCAGAGTCCACACGTTACAAACTCCTTAATTAAATCTCACAGGTTCGGCCTTCCTGATGTCGTCTTCAAAATAAATAGGCTCACCCATAATTTCATATCCAGCTTTTTCTAGAAATATTTTTTTTGCACTAGTTTTATTTTTTGCAAAAATTTTATAACGCATCGTTGCAGGTATATCGTAGACAAATAGTTTATTTTTATTTTTCATGATCAATCCAAAAGAACCATATACTCAGATGGAAAATTTTCAATAAACCAGTCGAGACCTTCACGATGAGTTTTCCAATCCTCAAATCTTTCGGCCCCCATAATCATGTCGTACACAGCGACTGCAAACCACGGCAGCTTGCATCTGTCACCTCCGAAACGATTCTGTACTTCTATTATCTGACCTTTATCCCATTCTAAATTCACGTCAAAGGGCATTGGATAGTTTTTACCTTGCCAATGCACCGTCTGCATTATTCTCATTTTTCCTCCTGTTCATTTTCTTTTTTCTTTCTTAATTTAGAAGGATCCATCTCCCACATATGAACTCCATCTTCTGACATGGGTTTTTTCTTAAAACCATATTCACTTAGTTTATCCGTGAAGACTTGTTCATTAGTTTTTTTCTCTTTCATTTTTTCTCCTGTTGGTTTCTCCCATTTAGATAAGATAGTTTATACCTGAAGTCAAGAGCTTGGTTAGATTATTTTTATGCAGGAGAGCTGTGGAAGGAGCTGCTCTCAGGCTGGATGCTTCTTCTATTTAAGAAACACGGCGATATCAAACGAGAAGCGAGAGACGAGATGCCTGAATCCAGGCACGGGAGCTAACCGATGGTGCTTTTTAAATCATTATTTGGCGTAATTAAACGAGAAACGAGGAGCGAGAACCACGAGCTCCTGACGCTGCTGCCTGAAGGAGATGCCTGAGTCCATCTTCATTGTCATTGAAACGAGAAACGAGAACCGGGCAACGAGAAACGAGATCCACGGTCAAAAGTTTTAAGGCCCTCGGAACAAGGGCCTGATTCAGAATAAATACATAACCACCAGATTTAATTCTGCTACAGTGCCAATTGATTTGCCACTTTGTTAAACCACAATTCTTGAGGTCATTTGACTTAAGCTCAAGCCAATAATTTGCACCGGAATCACAAACATTTATATCAGGAATACCATTCATTGTGCTAGATTCTATGCGGGTAAAATGAGCTTTTAACTTTAGGTTTTTAATACGCAACCAGAGTTTTGCTTCATTAGTTTTTGACATAATTTATCAAGTCAAGAATTCAATTTTTAATATAACTGAAGTCGGTAAAATTGTTGTATTGCCAACTTCATCAATATCTTTATGCCCGACACTAAAATCACTAAAAAGCCAAACTAATTTTTTTGTTTTTTTAAATAAATAACCTACCGAGACACAAACAGGTAATTTTTCTTTTTCAAATTCAGTAATAGGTTTCCAGTTAGAATCAGAAATTATATCAACCCACAAAATTTTTACTAAGGGATATTTGTCCTTACCCTTTTTCATTTTTTTATGGCCACCGTAACTATCCCAACATTTGTTGATAGCTTTGGTGTATTATGTATCTCGTTAAAAACAGTGATAAAGTCCTTCCAATCAGGACTTTTCAATAACTGCTTCTGACGTGACGTCAATAATATTTCTCGAGGTTTCGATTTTATTTTCAAGCTCTTCAAGCCTACGCTCAAGTTGTTCACGCGACATCCCTTCTAAACCAAGGTGAGTTATGACTTTGTTATCTACAAAATGACCTGCCATTTGACCCACTCGGAATTCTGCATTGATCGCTGCTGCAAATTGATTTTTATCTTCAGCTTTTTTACTTAAATGTTCAAATCTTTTATAACTTCTAAGTTTATCTTTTTCTCTTACCGCTAACTCCTGTGCATACCTTTTTTCAAAATATCTTACCACATGTGGATTCAGATCCGGATTCATCAATCTACTAGCCGTTTCAGTTGGACCATATTTGGATTTGCTTGTATATCCCGCATGTAAAGCTGCCTCAACCTTTGTTGCTTTGCCATAATTTTCAACATAATAATCTACAAATAATCTTTGCTTAGGAGTTAACTCACTTACTGATTTTAATTGATTAGGTTTTCTAGTCATCAAATAATACTACAATGTACAACCTTAGAAATATATATATCAGGTCAATAATTCTATTTTTTAGCATCAAGGGATTATAAAATGTAATAATTTCAATTGTTTAATTTTTATACTGGGAGAACTGGGAGAACTGGGAGTAAATAAGGTGCTATTTTGCTCATTATTCCCAGTTGTCCCAACATTCCGGGCCTATACAAATTTTTTTATTTAAAATTTTTTTTACTAGGAGGTGCATTGTACGTGGCCCGTGGGCCGTGATTCATTATTTTTTTGACATTTCACATGAAACACGGTACAAAAATAAACCTTCATTTTAAGTAACCTCATAGTTGGTTTAAACTATGCACTAGCTCTACAATTAAACTTGTGGAGCTAGTCTTAACCAATTGACAATAAAAAATTAAAGATTTATATTTAAGAACTACTTAATTTACGTGTAGTACTCTTGTTGGGATAGCCAGAGTTTTTCACTCTGGCTATCTTTTTCTATTTAATCGTCGCTTTCTTCGTCTTCAGAGTCACAACAATCATGATCTTCCATTTCTTCTGCTTTCTCTCTAATAGAATTAATATCCTCTTCAATTCTATCTAAGATATCAGAAATGGTTTCATTTTTAGGTTTCTTTGCCATGATTTCTCCTTTGTTGGCAAACAATTATGTCTGTTCTAAATAATGGGATCAAGCCACTGTTGAAACAATTAACATTGAAATAAGGGCCGTAGTTGCTTGTTTTACTTCACTTCTTAACCATTCTAGGCGACCACGGTGATATTTTTTTGATTGAGGGTCTTTAACTCTTTTGTAAATTAAGTATTGCTGATAATATTTTCCCCAAGCTATCTGTCTTGCATTAAATTTTATATCTCCCCTTTTTACTGCAGCAACGTATTTTTCACATACGCTATCAGGATCATAACCACCCCAATAACAAACTTTCTCAAAATCATCTTTCTTATTTACAATCCAGTTATGTGAATCAATTTTAAAAATACTAGATTTACGATCAGACGAATTAAGCATTGTTTCATCTAATGCGTTATACAATACGCCACGCCAAAGTTTTTGTTCAGGAATAATATGGTCTTTGTTTAAAGTTATCTGTGTAAATTCAATGCCCATAAGTTTTAATAAGGTGAGAGAGTAAGTCACGATAATACAAAACTACTTCTTTTGGGGCCTGCGTTGCAACATAATGTTCATAATCCTCATGAATGCCAACTAACAGATTAGAAATTTCCTGTCCAGACCAGGTCTTCCTATTAATTGTAGTTACTCTGTCAATTAAATTCATTGTTATATTGTAATTAGTGTTTGACATCTTTTCCACCCCTTATCAGTTTTAATTTTAATACTTTAGCTTTGTTTTCATATGCTTTTTTATGATTTATCTGCCAAATTAAACTTATGTCCGGCAAAAATTGTGGATCAAAAATTTTTTTATACCCAAAAGACATACCTGCATGAAGTTGAAACATAGTTCCTGCAACTAAGGTATATTCTTCAAAATTTAGTTTTTTAGCTAATAATTGAAGCGATTTATGTAAATCGTTAATTGATTTGTCTTTTTTGTCCATACAAGTAGTCTATTAAATTAAGCATATTGATTGCTGGATCGTTGCTACTTGTAATTGTTGATTTGTTTCTTTTGAAATGGCCTTCGCCTCCACACTTGCTACATGTTTTTGTATCAGAATGAATATGTGTTGGGCTTAATTTTACATAACCATTACCTCTACAATGCACACAAACTATATATGGAGAGCCATATGTTGGATCTTTAAGTTTTTTGTTCATGATTGTCAATTATTTTTTTCTACTGTCAAACCACATTAGTATGAAGCAAACTAGAACAACAACTAATCCAGATTGCCACCACCCTAATTCTTGGACTATATCAAGCATAGAAAGCTATAATATTTAAAATGATTAATGCCCAACAAGTAATTACAAAAATTGCCCAAAGTTTTCTTTCATTGTTAAAATTCATTTTTTTCTCCGCTTGATAATCTTACCATTTTCGTTTTTAAATAAATCAAATCTATTTTTACCATCAAAAAAATATCCATCATAAATTAATTTATTTTTTTTACTTTTTTTCACGATAGTTACCATTCAATAATTTTTTCTTAAAAGCATCAATTGATACGTTTAATTTTTTTGCTTGAAATTCGCAATAATCATTTACAAATTTTGAAATCATTGCAGCAGGTGCTCTGTATTTTTTATCACAAATTGCTTTTAACAAATCATAATCTGATTTTTTAACAGCAACACTTTTCCATTTAGTTATGTCCATATTTTCTCCAAGTTATTTACCATAAAAACGGTGACAATATTAAAAACAACAAAGCAATTGAAGTTTTTGGTACTAATAAAACAATTAAAAAAATTAAAATTGGCCAAAATAGTGGATGACCTACGTGCATTTTTGCTCCCTTGCAAATAGTTCATCGTGAATTAAATCTCTAGCCATTTCATCAGATAAAAAAGTTTTGTGCTCACCGTTTTGTGTTATATAAAATAATTTTTTCAAATCGCTTTGATAACGACCAAACTCATAAGAGTCTTCAATAGGTGCACCAGTGTAATCATTAGTTGGCAACCCACTTAAGACTTGATCGACTTTAGAAATTATATCTTTTAGTATTACACTTTTACTTTTTATTTTCATTTTTTACTCTGTCCCATTGATATAAGATAAAATAATATAATGTCAAGCAAATAATAATCATTGATTTTCCTCATTAATTTTTACTTAGATAACAAATACTTGATTTACATGATATTTTTATGGTAAGATAATCTCATGAAGTCTTATCGTTTTTTAATTCGGTATGGTGGCTTCAAAATAGATCACACCTTTCAATCCGAAAACGATGAAAAAGCGAGGAAAGACATCGCAACCGAACTATTATCAGGCCGTGGTTCGTGGCACGAGGAGCTTGGCACCACACCTAGTAAAATGTTCATAACGTTTGAAGAAGTGAATGTCATTAAATAATGAAAGTGAGCTGTTAGCCAAAAAAATAAGTTTGGAATCACAGTGGAACATGTCATTTTTAGAAAACGGTATAGAAACTTTTGATATGTATAAAATAGATCAAGAGCTTAAAGAGGTAAAAAGAAAAATTAGAGATTTAAGCTTACTGAAATTAAACATGAACTATACTGTAAGTGATGAAGATAGAATAAACGAAAGCGGTTGTTAATTTAATACACCTTCTTTTAGAATATGGAAATTTTTTTCCGTTAATGCATTAATATCGTCCTCAAATAAAAAATTCCAATCGTTAATTGTTTTTTTATTTTTATGCATATTCCAAATTTTTTCACCAACCTTAATTAAATATTCTAATTCATTATCATTATTTATTTTATAAAATAAACTTGCAGCAAATTTTTCTTTCTTTAAAATATTAAATCTATTTCTACCAGAAACTATTTCGTTATCTTTATTAATTATAATTGGCACAAGTAATCCGTTTACTTGCATGTCTCGTATAATACTTTTTTTTAAATAATGATAAGGTATGTAATTTGTTTTTACTTCATCAAAGTATCTTACAACCAATCTTTGTGGAAAAATTTGATACAGTGGATGTATGATTATACGTGAAGCAAAATCAAAAGTTTTAAGAAGCTTGTCCAAAATCATTACCTAATTTAATATCGACTACACTAGGAACTTTAAATTGCATACATTGTTCCATAGTCTCTTTAATTTTTTTAGTATCATTATCATCTTTAACATTAAAACATAATTCGTCATGTATTTGTAAGATTGGGGTATGACCTATTTCATTACAACTTACTACAGCCTGCTTCGTTTGATCGGCTGCACTACCTTGTATTAATCTGTTTAAGGCTTTAAAAGTAAAAGCTCTTTTTATATTTTTTGCTCCGTACTTAGCAGATGCATTTTCAAATGTTTCTGGAGTATGTATTCCAAAATCAATTGGTTCCCACATGTCAAATCTACATTTTCTACCTTTTTTGGTGCGTATAACACCTTCTTCATTTGCCTTGTTCATACACCTGTCTGATAACATTTTTACAAATGGAACTTTTCTATTATATTTTACAATTAAAGCCGTGGCCTCATCTTTTGTTAAACCTAATGAGTTGGCTAACTTATTTTTACCCATTCCATACATAAGCCCCAGACCTATTGTTTTGGCTTGTGTCCTTTCAATGCCGACTAAATCGGCAACTGTTTGGTGGAAGTCCGCACTTGCACTATCATAGGCTCTAACTAAATCTTGTGAACCCTCATAACCCTCACCTATGGAAGCTGCGTAATGAACAACCATTCTTGGTTCTTGTTGTGAATAATCAAATGAACCCCATTTATAACCCTCCTCTGGTAAAAATAAACCCCTTATAATTGGACCAAATTCTTTGTTCCTTGCTGGTAACTGTTGTAAATTTGGATTTGACATAGATAATCTACCAGAGACTGTACCTCCCTCATCTGACTTGAGTTGATTTATTTCAGCATGAATCCTCCCTTTGTGATTAAATTTTAAAATTGAATTCAAAAAGGTACTATGAAATTTATTTATCTCTCTTGCTCTTACAATAAGTTTTGATATTTTATGTGGAGAATTAGCTAACCAATTTTGAGTGAATGAAGGCTCTCCTGTCTTTTCTGTCCTGGGATAAGTTATATGTAATTTATCGAATGCATCGGCGATATTTCTTGCTGCCCAGATATCTACCTCTTTACCTATTAATTTTTTTATTTCTTGTTGTGTTAACTTTTCTTTGGTTTCAAATTCTTTTATTAATAGCTCTGCTCTACTTACATCCACACGAACCCCCCTCCGACGCATCTTAACTAATATAGGTAACAAACTAGATTCTAACTCCCAAATTGTAGTTAAATTTTGTTTATTTATCTCATGTTTAAATCTTTGCCATAATAGATACGTGAGCCGTGCGTCTTGTTCAGCGTAAAATCCTACATGTTCGGCAGGTAACTTCCACATTTCAGCTTTAGGATCTACGCCATGATCTTTTGCCGCCTCAACCAAATCTGTTTCAGCTTTTATTTCACCTAAATATTCTTTAGCTAAATTATTAAGAGCAAATGAATATCTATTTTCATTAATAATGGCTGCAGCAACCATGGTATCTACAACTTTTCCATTTACCTGAATGCCCATCTCTTGCAACCAACCGATATCGTATTGTGCATTATGAAATATTTTAGTGTTAGGTAATGCGCATACATCTTTCATATATTTTATTACTTGTTCTGCAATCATGTTGCCACCGCCCAAATGCTTAAAAGGAAAATATGCTTGCCATCCATCAACAGCTACTGCAAAACCTATTACATAACCTTTACTTGTGGCCCACCCGGCGCCAAGACCTTCATTAATTCCATCATCTCTTGTTTCTAAATCAATTGCTATTTCTGAGTAGTTTGATAGATTTTTATATTCTATCGGACAAGACCAGATATGTTTTTTAAAATTCATTGATAGTTGTAAACTAGTCATTATAATCCCTTAATAAAATCATTTCTAAATAATGAATTGCTTTTTGAATATCTCTCTTGCCACCCTTTTCTTTATGTCTACAAACATATTTAATTACATTGCCCTCGGCAAATAAAATTTTATTATCATTTATGAATTGCGAGGGCTGTATTTTATATTTTTTGTAATGTGTGCCACCTACTTGTTTTGCAAAAAATAATCTATTGGTCATTTTCTTTTAGATAAACTAAGTAATCTTTGCCGATGGGATAGTTATACTTATAATCTGTTGATAGCAAGTGTATAGTATTTTTAGCTCTTGTTACTCCAGTGTAATAAACTCTACTTTCATCTGATTTTTCTAATTTGCTTTTGTTATTAAAATCTGATAACCAATTAGCTTTAGAATAAATTAATACGTTATTGGCCTCACCCCCTTTTACAGAATGAATAGTATCTATTAAAATATTAGGCTCTTTGTTTAAAGCTTCTTGTCCATATCTTTTTAACAATCTAATAAAATATATTGTTTGTCTTGGACTAAAATTACGTTTTAATACCCACCACCAAGCTTTTTTTTGAAATTCATCAGTCATATCTAAACCTGCCCAATCTCTTAAATCATTAAAGTCAAATTCTTGATAATCTGGTATATTTAACCAAAATTTTTGCGTTCTATAATCAGAGTCTTTAATTTCCCTGATATATTTGTACAGGTTTTCTGCCGCTTTTTTGCCAATCTTTCTGCCATTATTTATAGAAGTCCATGCTTTTATGGCCTCCCATTGCCTCTCGTCAAAGGACTTATTACCTTTATTATCCTTGTAATATAGGCCAGCATCCTTCGCAGAGGCCCTTAATTCGTTCACAGTTGCATGAATACGACCTAATACATACCAAGTGCCAGTAAGTTGATTAAAAGGCACTTCTTTGAAGTTTAAATAGCGTTTAACATAGTTATTTTGATTATCATTATGCGTATATACCTTATCTTCACTATCAACTATGCCTCTTCTTATAATTTGTGCAAAATTATACACGGCTTCACCAAACCTTTGTGTCCTACGTAAAACAACCTTTCGACCTGGAAAGTAAGTTGTAAAATATTTTGGATCTGCACCATTCCATCTATAGATTGCTTGATCATCGTCTCCGGCTAAATAAATTTTTTTTACATTATCACACATCTTATAAATTACTGACCACTGTAAGGGAGTAAAATCTTGAGCTTCATCTAATATTAATATGTCCAATGGAGGGAACTCTATCTCATCAATGGCTCTACCAATCATATCTGTAAAATCTATAAATGAATTTTCTCCTCCTGATCTCTTGTAATGTTCGTACGTGTCTATTTTTCTTAAATAAACATTTAAAGGTTCCTTTTTATAGGTTTCTCTTTTATAAATTTTTACTGGATCTTCCATCATGTTACGTGCTTTGTCATAGATAGCAAGTGACCAGTCCTTATATGTAAAATTATCATCATCAACTCTACTGTCACTTGTTCTTATTAATTTATTTTGCAGAGCAAAATCGAGCATGCAATCTTTCGTATCAAATATTTCTTCTTGAAAATATCTTCTGCAGTATGAATGTAATGTTCTAAATCTGTTAAAATCTTTTAATGAATACTGAGGAAAAGCTGATAGTGCTCTATCTCTAGCGGTTCTAACTGCTTTATTAGTAAAGGAGATAAAAGCAATATTATTTGGATTAATGTTTCTTCGTAAGGCCCCTTTTAAAACTCTTTCAATTAAATTATGTGTTTTACCTGTTCCAGGGGGCCCAAATATTTTAATCGTTTTTTTGTGTAGGGCTTTCTGTTTTTGGAGCTCTAAATTTGTTGTGGTACTCATCATCCATCTCACTTGTTGTTTTTTTATTTATTCCATTAGTTTTCTTTTCTTTCGCTTTTTCAAAATCTGGCATATCTACATACCATACATTTTTGACACCCTGAAAAAAATCATGTCTTTTACAACCTAAAAAATTTAAAGCTTCTACAGTGGAACTAAACAAGTGTGAAGCATTTCTTTTTATCCAAGAATCTAATGTC
>Ga0194133_10003791_pt1 | contig 21072 bp, 16 predicted proteins | sample TA2KigOf40mmetaG_FD_155448 | JGI IMG/M metagenome (GOLD analysis project Ga0194133, IMG submission 155448) | Freshwater microbial communities from Lake Tanganyika, Tanzania - TA2015055 Kigoma Offshore 40m | ecosystem: Environmental > Aquatic > Freshwater > Lake | place: Tanzania: Lake...
AGGTGAAAAAAAATACTTTATCTTTTTATTTGCAAAGTCAATCAGAGTAAACATTTCATGAAACATGGGGCAAAAACTTCATTTGCAATGATTGCTTTTCCATAAACATTAGAGATAACTAATTTATCTCTAGTCTAATTGACATTTAATGATATCTTCAAATCAGTAATCCTCACCTCGATATTAATTGATAAGATCTCAAACATAATTAGAATACTAGCCTGAAAGATCTTATCAATGTTCATTTATTTTGTGGTAGTTTCAAATGCTTATCAATTGAAAAATTTAATCTAAAATTTATCACTTGACATTTTCAAAAACATTTGAGTGAATCAAGATAAGAAAAAAATATATAAAATTTTCCAATACTGTGAATATTTTCACTTCTAGTCTTAAACTACAAAGAAGTGGATCATCAAAAGTGGTATTGCTGGTAAGATTTAAATAGCTTTCAAAGTATTGGCCCTTTTGATGCCTTTTACATTTTTCAAAGGTTTTACACCTTTTCAAAAGTCACTGAAACAGTACCTTGCTGTTTGCTGGGATAATAAGCTGTTGCACTATAGACTCAAGCGATGATTGCTCAAGGTAATCACATTTATACGATGAGGGATTTGTAAAATTGATGGAAATGCTGGGGATTGAACCAACAACCCCGTGTGAAAAAATTACAATTTTTCTTTGTCAGAAAATGCATTTTTCATATTGCCGTAAATTTCGACCAAAGAGGCATGTATAGACGCAATATTGAGTAGTCATTTGACTGTTTTTTTGGAAAATTGACAAAATTTAGCGTCTATGTGTGTTTTTTTAAATGAAATGACAAAAAAAGCAGTTTATTTGGCGTGTTGATTTTCACACGGGACACAAGATCATAGAACCCTCAGCCAGGTGTCTTTGTAACCCCTTAAATCTTTTGGCCACAGCAACACCTTGAATGTCAAAACAGTTGGAACAATAGGGAAAGAACCTCCAAACCCTTGGGATTTAGAGGCCCAGCTCAATCAATTTCAATTTGGAAAATGTCAATCAAATGAAAAAACCTTCTGTTGCATTTAAAATGTGGTAATGAAAGATAGCTTAAGATGACATTTGATTGAAATGAACATTAATTGTGAAATCTAAATATATAAAAGTGACTGTTTGTACTACCTATGTACCTATGTTCCCTTTTCACGCCTGAACCGCCGGACCAATCTCCCCCAAATTTTGCACAGACCTCCCCACCAACTCAGGGAAGGCTCTTAACACAAGCATGACCCGGCCAACCCAACCCCTGGACCCCGGGATACCCCAAACTCGAAAACCCAAATGGGTCACGAGAGAGAAAACTTTGTCTAACCTAAAATGTCAAGATGGGTGACGTAAGCTTATCAAATTTTTCCCAGGCAGTGCCGGGGCCTGGTTGGCTAGTTTGAAATAAAATTGAACAACAGAGTACATTAGTATTATTTTTCATATAAGATCAAGCCCAATTTGGAATGGTGAAGATGAAGCAATTGTTGGCTTCAGCCCTCCTCCTCAGTTGCCTTTTGTCTTTGACTACTTGCCAACAGTTCACAGAGGAAGATGGTGTTGAGTACATCAAAGAACTTGACAAGATCTTCTGTGATGCTGGCAATGCTGAGATGGTTGCCAGGTGGAACTACATCACAAACATTACACAATTCAATGAAGTGGAAATGGTATGCATATATGGCCTGTTTATTGGAGAAAAATTTGTCCCAACCTTATCCTCTACCAACTGAGGTCACAACTTTTTACTGCCTCCAGTGTTGGCAATTTTTCACAATTGAAAAGTTTTTAGGGATTATTTGCAGACTAGGAAAAAGTTTTTTTCCCCCTGTTAAAAAAACACTGACTGTCTCAGAGATTTGCTAATTGCAGAAACTTTTTTTTCAAAATAATTTACTTTTTCAATGATTTGAAGTCAGAGTGACTTTTCCACTGAATTTATTTAGCATATAAGAAAAAGTTAATTTGAAAAGTGATGCAGAAATATCTTTCACATTTCAAAGTGTCACAGTTAGGTAATATTTATGTTATAAACATTAGTCATAGATTTAGTGAAAGGTTATTTGAGATGTAATTACCCTGCAGGAACTGAGAAATAGTATTAACTTTATGAAATGTAAAAAAATTAATATTAAATGGTCTATAAAAGTCTTTAAAAACAGACAAGAATTTAAGAAAATGTTAAGGATAATGATGTGCTTGTTTGTAAAGGTTGCCCAATCACAGTCTGACTTTTTTTGAGTAATTTGAATGAAAGTTCCTGAACAGGCATAATCTGGAAAAAGATATTTTGGCTACAAGATGATTCATTAATATCTCTTTAAATCTTTATCAAGCTTTTATCACATAATTTTTTATCAAATGCATTCCTAATCATTAGTCCATGACACACACTAAATACCTCTTTTGCTGATCTACAAAAGTATTTTAATTTTCATAAATGTAGACTTTCCCCTAAAAGCGCACCCTAGCAAACCTTATACAATCTCGTAAAAGGAACAACATACAAAGACTGCGCGTCTCTGCCCACACTGCAGGAAAGATTCGCACCGTAGTAATTTCGGGTTTAGCAACAGCTGAATCCCTGCAGCTCAGATGGGGTCAGCTGTTGGTAAACCTATACATAAACCTAAAATCAATTTTTATGACCCTTTTGCTCTCTATATATCCGATCTCTATGGAACAACGTATAATCACACATGCCACTTACAACATGAAGTGATGGTCCATCTTGTAAAAAACTCTATTTGTTCTATTTTTCAAGTAGATGAATGCAACTAAACTTTGTTTAATTTAATTCACAAACTAGAACAAATACAAACTGGCATTTCAAGAGGTTAAGAAAGAGGCCACATCAAACATTACCAACTTCAACTGGACATCCTTTGAAAACACTGATGCAGCTAGACAGGCAAAGTTCTATTTTTCCATGGGATCAAAGCTCACCACAGAGGAATTGCAACAGGTATGGACCTTTTTTGAATGAAATCTGCTGTCAAGCACTCTAAGGCCATTGCTGCTGATTCATTTAGATGAATGAGCTCCAGACTTTGATGGAAACCACATACAGTACAGCAAAGATTTGTGATTATGATGAGGATCTTGAAACTTGTACACCATCATTGGAACTTGAACCAGGTGAAATATTCATAATATCTTGAATCTTGTGATGCAAGATGAGCTGTTTATCTTATGTAATTAGAATTTGTCAATCTCTGTTTTGCATCTTTCAAATGGATTTTGTTAAAATAACTTTCTATCACCCTAAAAAGAATTGCTTTCTTGAAAGCACAGATGTGAAAATGTAAACAAGTCAGTTTTAAGCCTAGGTACAGTATAATGTGCATCTTCTTAATATTTCTCAGGCAAGCAATTATTTAGTTACATCAGACTTTAATTCTTCAAACTCATTTCCACATTTTATCCTCCGCTTGCTAAACCAGTGGAGAGCTAGATTTTTTCCCACATGCACGTATAGGGGTAGGGCGTGTCGTCCGTCTGTCACCTCTATCTCCCCCAACAGTTTTAAACCTAAAGAGCTGAGATTTGGCACACAGTCTCCACATTTTGAATTTAAATTTTTTTTGAAATTTTGTTGGGGACTGAGTTTCAGGGTCCTCGGGTTTGCACACAGAACAATGGCATAGTCTAAAAGTCATTTTTGGGGTATTTGATGAAAAAATTATCCCACTTGAAATTGAATTTGATATGGGGTCTGTTTTATAAGAACAACTGGTTTAAGCCCCTGGAGTCTAGGTTTTGGGACCCTCAGGGATACTTTTTTATGGGTCTCTTACAAAAAGCATCACTGAACAAAAATTCTTACAGTAGGGCTAAATTGATGGGTGCAAATTTTTTTTGTGATCCTCTAATCCCGATCCCTTATGGATACAGCGTTACACCATGCTTATAAACAAGAAATGAATGGTGCTCCCTAATAAAAAATTTATAAAACATAAAATGTTTGCCATGGCTACTTTTATGGAATTTTTTAGAACCCTTAACCCTTGCCCTCAGGTGTGCCTCTTTGTACCTAACACAAGAGTAAGGGATAAAATTATCTTATAAACAACACCACTAAACAAAAATTGTTCAGTAGAGCAAAATTGATGTGTACACACTTTTTGTGACCTTTCATCCCCAGCTCCCTGAGGGTATCACGTTACACCATGCTCTAAAACACTGAATTTCCCACAAACTCAGCGGAAACCCATCCTGAAGGGAGGGGGTGGTATCTAACTGGCTGCAGTTGTAAATTAGATTTTATTTGAGTATTACTTCTTCTTGAATTTTTTTTAATTTGGATTTCAGAGATCACTGAAATTTTCTCCAAGTCACGCATTGCTGCCCAACTTAAACATGCATGGATTGAGTGGCACAAGGCCTCTGGGAACAAGTACCGCCAGGCCTACCTGGATTTTATTGATCTTAACAACAATGCAGCCAAATCCTTAGGTATAACTTTTAAGTTATTGTGATATGTTGGGTGCCTGGTTGGGCAAAAGGGGCCTTAGGCTTGATCCTCGGCTCTGAGAGTCATTTCTACCATTCATTATAGGTTTTAGACTTTTTTGTTGAATTTGCTAATTTTTTTTGTTTGAATTAAGGTTTTGATAGCTTGCAAGATCAGTGGCTTGAACGATATGAGAATGAAGATTTTCCCTCTGTTATTCAAAAAGTTTGGACAGAAGAAATTTCATTTGTAACTGGACAAAAGATTTCATTGGAAAAGTTTTACAAACAATTGCATGCATTTGTAAGGAGGAAGTTGAGGACATTTTATGCTGATCAGGTAATTCTAATTGGTTTTGATTTAAACTTACATTGAATAAAAAAGTTTGATCATGAGTCCCATCATCACCCAAGAGCTGCTGGACCAAATTTTGCAATGGCCTCAATACATACTCAAGGCCTGAGCCACTTGCACCCCCAAGACCAATTTCATTGATCACAGAGTTGGGGCATGTGGGGTCGCCTTAACCTTAAGGGATAATACTCGGCTGGGAATTTGATCTGAGGATTGAGATGTCAGCGTTTCAATCCCGGGCACCGGCCCTTGATCCCCTGTTGGTAAAAAAACAGTAAAAAAGCCCCAAATACCAGCCTAAAAGGCCTATAATACAGCATACAAAAAGGTGTCCTGCCCTTCAATGATGAAAAAATCTTGTTTGGGGAGTACAAAATATATGATGAAAGATTACTTTATTTTAATGGAGATTTACTTAGATTGAAAAGGTAGGTTGTTCATATGGCTGTTAACTAGAGGATTTCCTTTTAGGTTGCTCATTTGATGTGATTTTAGAATACTTTTTCAAATTCTCAATCTGTCACTAAATGAGGTTTTTTTTGTTTTTACAGGATGTCAACATTCAGGAGTATGGCTATATTCCAGCACACCTTTTGGGCAACATGTGGGCCCAACAATGGGATTCTATTGAAGACATTGTGAGACCATTCAATGATACAGATATACTAGATGTGACAGATGCAATGGTTGAACAGGTTGAAATTTCATATGACAATTTAAAAAAAGTCTTTTTCAACAATTAAAAAGGATATCTTTTTAGAATTACACAGCTGAGAAAATGTTCAGGCTCTCTGAATCTTTCTTTGTGTCTTTGGGATTTGACCCAATGACTGACACCTTTTGGGAAAAGTCCATGATTGAAAAGCCTGAAGGTAGGGAGGTAGTCTGCCATGCATCTGCAGAAGAATTTTACAGACAAGAAGACTTCAGGTATGTATTTGAAACTTATTTGAACTTTTTCAAAGAAAAAAAAGGATATAATATTTCATGTTAGAATAAAAATGTGTACCACAATAACACATGGAGACCTGGTGACTGTTCACCATGAAATGGGACACATTGGGTACTTCATGGAGTACAAAAACTTGCCATATGTTTATAGAGAGGCATCCAATCCAGGTAAGAACTCCAGGGACCTGTGTACAGATCAAGTAATTCCCATATGAAAATCAACATGCCGTCAGACGCTATTTTTTCAAATTTTCTAAATTTAGCACATTAATATGCTAAATTCATGTAAAAATAGCATCAAAATACTGAAAATAGCGTGTATACACGCGGGAACGGCTGCAAATGAGGGCATTACTAAAAATCCATTGTTAGACCAAAATAACGATGTATTTTTTCATATGAGTTGCCAGATGCATCCGTGCAAAAGAAAATTGTGTAAACATTCAATAGATAATTATTACAATCAGTAAAAGAACCATTTGAACATGTAATTCTGAGATCTTTAAAGTAAGTTGAGATATTGCATCCATAAGCTCCAACTAATGTGACTTTTTAGGTTTCCATGAGGCCATTGGTGACACCATGGCCTTGGCAGTTAATACCCCAACTCATTTGGAAAGCATTGGGCTAATGAAGAAAAGAGATAGTGAAAGAGACAACATTGCTTATTTGTTCCATGGAGCCTTGGAAAAGGTTTTTTTCCCCTATAATTTTTTTCTTGCTTTGGTCATTTTAATAAGTATTTTTGATTAACTATCTCTGCTACTAGATTGCTTTCTTGCCTTTTGCCTACACAATGGACTCATGGAGGTGGAGTTTATTCACTGGAAAGATTGATGACACAAACCTGAATGATGCCTGGTAAGAAGATACTTGAAATAAAATGGTTAACTGTAATAAAGTTAAACTATAATTCTACAAAACCATACTTAAGTTTCATTTTTCTATAAAATATGATCTTATCATCTCATTGCCTTAATTACCATAAATCCAGTTGTTTTATATCCTTACAGTTTAAACCTTCAACCTTGATTTGCTAAAAAAAATAAGGGTAAAACTTGATTGATATATCAACTTAAAGGTGATCAGAGTGGAAAGTTGTGTAAGTGGATTTTGGAAATCCCCAACCATGGCTGTTTAAAAAAAGAAAAAAAACTTTTCTGCAGTTTCCACAATCTCTACGAAAAAGAGATCAAAAGTCATTTCTCCACTTTTTTTCTGAAATTAAATTTCTACTTAAGTTTACCTCAGAATCAATCAAGAGGATGAAAAAGCAAATATAAGTTAAATTGATTTTTTTAGGTGGAGACTTCGTGAAGATTTGCAAGGTTTAACTGCCCCCAATATCCGGACTGAGGATGATTTTGATGCTGGTGCCAAGTACCACATCCCTGCCAATGTTCCCTACATCAGGTTAGTATAACTATATATTTTTACTCCAATTCTCTGAACAAGAACAAAACTGATTCCCAAATGATTTTGCACAAAACTGAAAATCCACAATTTCCAATTATTGGAGAGTTTATTTTACAAAACTAATAATTGAAAGTGAAGTTTTCCAATACAGAAAATTCTTTCTAGACAAAAGATGTTCTACTTTTTGCTTATTATTTACTTTTTACTTGTTCTTTTAAACATTCATAGTGGAGTATTTAAAAAAGCAATAGTTTTTCCTGGTCTAATCATTTTTTTCCCTCTCCAAGTGTCAAAAATTTCTTAAACTAATTACAAAAAATTAAGGCCTTCTTTTAAAAAAAATTATGTGGCCTGATGCAACTTGGTGAAAATGTTCAAAATTATAGTCAGAAGTAGAGGTCAAAAATCTGCTTCAGGTCAGGCTGGGAGAAAAAAAATCCAGCTGCAGGTCAAACCATAACTAAAGTCAACTTGGATAAAAAAAGTCACAAAAATGTAGAAATTGATATTTCTCAACTTAATGGGTCAAAAAAATCCCCATGAAAACTGGGCCAGGTTGGGGCTGACAAACATATTTTGAGCCTGGGCAACAAGCCTAACAGTAAGGTACTCAGCCATGAATTCCATCTATGGATTGAACTGTCAGTGGCTAGATCCCCAGTGCCAACCTTTGATCCTGAGTTGGTAAAAAAAAACATCATAAGGCCTTCATTTCCCAGCCAAAAAAGGCCTGTAATGTGCCTAATAAAAAAAGTTTCCTGAACTTCACTGATGCATTTAAAAATATTGGGTTGAGAAATTTTTTTTACCCAAAATGTAAAAAAAATAGCAAATTTCAATTCAATGGGTCAAAAAAAGTCATCTCCAGCTCTGGCCAAAAGTAACCCTTGGGCATGGTTGGGTAAACCTTTTATTTTTTGGGGTTCATGTGAATGCCCATTTCTTATTTGAGCTCAGAATGGATGTCAAAGCAACTTTTATCACATGAGGAACAAAAAAAATGCCATGATTTGATTTAAATGGTCAGGTTGGGTGAGGTTGTGACACCCCTGATCAACTCAATGGGTCAAAAAATCCCTAAAGGTATGGTTTGAATAAAATTTAGATCAAAGACAGGGTTAAGCCCTTTTTCCTGTGGGTCAAATATTTACTCCAGACAGGTGGGGTCAATCCCCATTTCAAATTTGAGCTCAAAATTGGTGAAAAATCAGCTTTCATCATATTCAAATGTCAGAAGATTATTTTTAACACAAAATGAGAAAAAGTTGGCTGAAAAAGTCCTCTTCAAAGCTTTTTTTCACTTACAAATTACCTTTGTTTAAAAGTATTTATTTAATCTTTTATCCAGATACTTTGTCAGCTTTGTTGTCCAATTCCAGTTTTATGAAGCTTTGTGCAAAAAATCTGGACAGTATGTTGAAACAGATCCAACTAAGCCACTCTTTTTGTGTGACTTTAGTGTTGGTGGTGAACAAACTGGTGAATTGATCAGGTTTGATCATGAAAAAACATTTTTCAACAATAAAAGTTTTAGACCATAGGCAATAGTTTTTTCCCCTTTGTTATAGGAACATGATGAGCCTTGGATTTTCCAAATCATGGCCAGATGCATTGCAGAACATGACAGGTTCTCCTGTGATGTCAGCAGAATCCCTCATCAAGTATTTCTTGCCATTGTACGATTTCCTTGAACAGGAAAATGCTCGAACAAATGAATGTGTTGGTTGGGGAGGTAATATTCTGAATTCATTTTCAGTTAGGTTCATTAAAAAAGTTTCTATCATCCAGGCAAAAAAAAAGTCCAAGTTCAAACACAAAAAAAGAAAGCTAACAACTTTTACACTCTGACAGTTAAAAGGAAGTTTTGTTTGACAAAAATTTTTAACTAAATTTAATGAAGCATTGAACAGGAATTAATCAGAACCAGAATCCAATAATGAATCACAATAGTATGTTTATAAGCCCAGACACAAAAAGAAAGTTGAAAGTTAAGAAGTTGTATATTGTGACAGTCTAACAGTGGCTGGGAATTCAATTTAAGGATTGAGCTGTCAGTGGTTCAATCCCTGGGACTGTCTTTTTACCCCGGGTGGGTAAAAAATACCAAAAAAGGCCCAAATTCCCTGCCAAAAAAGACCTGTGATGTACCTCATAAAAAGGGGTCCTAGCCTTCACTTATCCACAAAAAAATCAAATTAAATGATACCTGATCCAGTCATCAGTCTGGACCAAACCACAATAACCTATCCTTAAACCATAACTGCAACCCTAATTTGATCCTGATCTCAAATCTGTAAATATCAAAAGTCTGGACTTAAATTTACAGTTCATGAGCATGTCTGAAACATTTTAATTATTTCAGTCTGTTTTCTAGATCTAGACCTCAGAGGAAGGGTTTTTTTTTATCTTTTGCACCTGACAAAGTATATATAAGATTATTGAAAAACTCAACAAAGTTTGAGGGTTCAACCCTACATGAGATTAAATTTTACAAAGGTTTTCCAAACAGAACCATCAAAGTCATAATAACAGTTGAGTCAAAAATATACATAAACACCTTATATGTAAACTTTTTAAAAAAAACCACCAAGAATAAGAAATGAAGTTCATTTTGGCAAGGCACAAAACTTTCTTAAGATCTAACTAAAGTTCAAAGGTGGCCTAGGTTCAAAAATTCTTTCTAATTTCTGACTCAGGTACAAAAAAATACACCTCAAGACCCAGGTCAAGTTTAAGGCAAAAAATCTAGAAATTAGAACATTGTCAAGGACAAAGAATATTGATTGATTGATATCTTATAGTCAGTTGAGGAACTGATTCTTCTAATACCAAAGTATCAGACTTTACAAAAATACTGTGTTAGTATGTAGACTGCACACACGAATCTTAGTTCTTAGACTTAAGTTATTATGATCATGCAACCATTTACCCACATCTGATTCCCAAGCGCCCCTGATCAGCGCGCTCCTGTCTCACATGTCAATAAAAGGCCTGCATGCCTTAGATTTAGTACCTAGTTATTCTCCGTGTGCTCAGACGTCAGTCATATTGAGTAGATAGCAAAGTGATATTTTAAGGGCTATTCTTTGTACTTTACGTGTATATTAAACTTAACTCATTAAAGTATTATGAGCATATTTAAATACCTTGCATTTTTATTATAAGACCGAGGACTTTATATTCTCATAGTCATGGGATAAGAGTTACAGAGATTCGCATCGCATATATAAATCCTTGCGACGTGCTACGGCGTATCGCTTGGAAATAGTACGTTTACATGTATATACATTTTATTTTTCTAGTGATATTACATCATTAAAAAATTTTTTTCAATATATAACAACATTTTCTGTAGACATGTAAGAAATTCTTAATATTCATCTGTTGGCGGATATCATTGCCATTGCAACTGCTAGGGCTTTGTGACAAGACAGTGTAGTTCCAGTTTTCAGATGCCAAATGTTGGGCCAAAGATGGACTTCATCTTTCTTTTAAATTTGACCTTGGGTAGGTCTAGCCACTCAAAGGGAATGAGCTCTGACACTATTGATGAAGCTCGATTTGCCATTACGGTTTTTACTAAAATCAAAAAAGAAGGCTCTGCTTGGACCTCGGTCATGATTGATTGTGTCATAAGTCCAAAGATTAATGTTAATTTCTAAGTATTTATTTTATATTTTTAATGATTAAATCAGGTTTCTTGTTCATGTGATCTACACAACCATCAATCCTGACTGAGGTAACCATCATGTTAGATGATTACTAAGGAATAAATCCGAGGGTCAAAGATCAGCCCAGAATGGGGATCGGACCCTGGTCTAACAGTTCTAAGTCAGGTCCCATAGCCAGCCTATATGTTTGATACTTTTGCTGGTTGGAAAGTCCTGAGAATCTACAACCTTTCCCAGCCATTGCAACTTTCAAATTTTTTTAATAATTTTAATAAAAAAAAAGTTGTTTTCCAAAGCTATGGCAATGTTGTGAAAAATTTCCATTTTTTTGGGTCAGACAATCCCTGATGTTGTAATAAACATTATCCTTTCAGCAATTATCATATTCCTATTTTTCAGCCGATTGTGAGCAGCATGCTCTGGACTGGTTGGATCAAGTTTATGAGAAAGAACATCGAGCTCTTGATGAAAATGCAGGTCAAAAGGATTGGGAATATTCAACAAACATCAATGAACAAACTGCAGAAGCTGCTGTGAGTTGAAAAACACCTTTTCATATATTGGTCTGACACACAAAAATAAACATATATGTAAAAACAAGACTAAAACTAATCTAATTAACTTATTAAAATTTCTTTGTGAGAAAAACATATGAAATTAATCTTTTAACATGAACATTTGCTTTCACTTGATTAGAAAAGGATATTAAAAAAAGTACAAAAACCTAATTGAATAAGGTGAAAAAACAAGAACTATAATTGACTTTTATACTTTTTTTTCATTTCCCAATGAAAAATAGATTTCTTTATAATGTCAAAGTTTATTTCATTGTAATTTTCTAAATTTTTTAGCTTGTTGCTGCAGAAGAGTTGGCAAAGTATGACAAGACAGTTTGGTTTGACAAAATCACCCAATATGATTACCAAAAGTTCAAAAATCCAGAAGTGAGGTAAGTAGTGAAATAAAAAATCATCAAAGGGGGATGTGGAAATGTAGGATCTTTATGCTGGTGTGAAATAAAACAATTATTGGTTTTCAATAACGTAAATCAAGTAGTTTCACGACATATTTCATTACCTTTTATATCATTGGAAGGAGGGTGCGTGTATCACAGCTAACGAGCACACATAAAATAAAACACGGAGATAATAGGGTTCCGTGATAAAATATCCTACATTGCGACTAATTGATCTATAAAGACTAAACCTAAATCTCCAGTAAAGGCACGACAGAAACTTCCTTTCGAGGAGTGTGCTAACCTGACTTTCTCTTTCTTATGGCCTTCCATGGAGTCATAACCCACATAAGATAATGAAAATGCTTTCATTACCTTAAGATGAGTGAATCAAATACAGCACAAAAACAGACAACACAGAATGTCTAGCCAGGATGGGGTACAACACGTAATGCAAGCATTTTGTAGGATCAGCGTGGCAACTCTGAAAAGCTGAAAAATACTCTCGGCTTCTTTGCAAAATTGTGCTCCTTTGATTGGCAAATTTAAAGGGTCCATTTTGTCAAAATTGCGGATAATCATACTGCATGGGCGTATTAACACAATAAAGGCTTGACTCTTTTTTGTCGGAAAAAAGGATTGCCTCTATGGCACATTACTAATTGTGCTGTCTATATACATGAATGAAATTATTTACCATGATGTTTTTGTAGGAGAAGATTTGAATTGTTATCTGTTCTTGGAAGGGCTGCTTTGCCTGAAGATAAACTTTCTGTGGTAAGCCATTGACAAACTGGTGGATAAAAATGATTTTGGATTGTAAAAAAAAAGGAAATTTACAGTTGAATAAAATTGTTTCCAACATGACAACTATCTATGGATCAGCAAAGGTTTGTCCATTTGACAAGCAAAATTGTGATCTTGAAACTGAGGGTTTAACTTTGGAACCTGGTCTTGAAGACATTATTGGACAGCCTGACAAACACTCATGGTAATTTGGCAAATTGATGTAAGCTCTTGACAATTTTTTTTATGATTTTTGTATTTCAGGGATGAATTATCTTACACTTGGGAGAAGTGGAGGGATGCCACAGGACGTCAAATGAGAGACAACTTCAAAACCTACATCAACATTTACAATGAGGCAGCTAAAGCTAATGGTTGGTAAAGCATCAAAAAGCAAATATAATTTTTTTATTGATTCAATGGATTTTCAGATCTGCCAGATGCAAGTGTTTTGTGGCTTGTCACTTACACTAGAGATGACCCAGACTTTAGACCTGATCTGGTAAAAAAAATCACTTTTTATGGAATTGACATATGGCCATAATTGAAGGAAACTATTGTAAATAGGAAATTTTGTGGAAACAAATGGAGCCATTGTACCAAAAACTTCATGCTTATGTGAGGTACAGGCTTAGGGCTTTCTTTGGAGAGGACAAATTTGCTGAAGATGCTCCTATCCCAGCTCATTTGTAAGTCATTTTTTGGGGAAAGGTGATTGACTCTTTTAATGTGGCATGTATTACAAAAGGCTTGGAAACATGTGGGCACAAACATGGGAAAATGTCTTCAAAATTGTATCTCCTTTCACAAATGTCACAAACCCTCTGGATGAAGTCAATGAAGCTCTCATTAAACAGGTAGATGAAATAAACTGATGATTTTATCCTTAATTGAATTTGCTTTCCATGCAAAGTTTTTTAATCAGGAAATAGTTTTCTGTTTTGTTTGTCTTTCCATGATGAAACATTTAATACAACTATTTAGGATATAGTATTATTAATAACTTTTTAGCTTTCAAATTTGATCTTTCAAGTTTTCATAAGATCAAAGAGAGAAATTTTTACAAGTATATTCCTTTCATCAAGATTGAATTAATTTTTTCAGAATTACACAGCTAGAGACATTTTTGAATTGTCCAATGACTTTTACAAAGCCCTTGGTCTTGCTGACATGACAATGTGCTATGATACCCCCTGCAGTACAGAGAACACCCCTGAAAATATCAAATGTGTTGCCAACAATCCTATGATTGAAAAGCCAGATTGGGATGTGGTGTGCCATGCCTCAGCTTGGGACATGTACAAAGAACCTAAGGATGACTACAGGTTAACAGATGCCTTAAAAAACTGATTGTTGAATTGAAATTAAGGGAACAAGATTATTTATAGGATCAAGATGTGTACTGGGATTAACCTTGAAGATCTGGTCACAATCCATCATGAAATGGGCCACATCCAGTATTATTTGCAGTATGCTGACAAACCTTTACAGTTCAGGAGTGGTGCCAACAATGGTAAGGGAGAGAAAAAAATGTGCTTTCTAATGATAGTTTGTAGTAATCTCAGTTAATTCAAAACTTTCATTTTTAAATGAGCAAGAAAAAGAATTTATTGTTGGCTGAAAAGATGCCCAAGTTAGATGTTAATCAAGAATTGAAAGTGATCAATTTATCTTGTGTTGCTTCCTCATAATTGATGAGTTTGTAGAAATAAACTTGAATCAAAGTCAATGCATTATACTTAATGCAAAAATATCAACAACAAAAAGTTTTTGGTATTTTAGGAGAATAAAAAGATCTATATCATTAAGGACATTGTCTGCATATGCAATACTAGACTATTTTGGGGTTAGTACCATTGCAGTACTTTTGGGTTGGAGTTGCTGGAGGTTTTTTAAAGGTTAGAGTTGTTTGGTGCTAAAAAGCTGAATGGTGGTGGTTATAAACATGGAGTTTTAGATAGGTTACAAAAGATATTTATTTGGTAAGGAGGTTGTCAAGTAAGGAGAAGGGGTTGGGTGTCTTTATGACACCATATGGAAAATGATGGGGGAAGATGAGAGGAGGTGATTCTGTGTGTTGCAAATTCAATGGTGATGAAATGTGAATGAGTGCAGAGAGGAAATTGTGTGTTGCAGTTCAAAGGGCTGAGTATTTGATAAAGATAACAATAATCTAGTGTGGTCTAATACACAGGAGATGTTAATGCGAAATCAACACCTTTATCAGAGTTCGGCTATAGAAGTCTACGGTCACTGCAGATTACTTTTACCCTGATGAGGGTGCCTTGTCGATTTTTTTTTTGTAATCTGGGGTTGAAAAATTGCTGGCGTGGCCAGGGATTTGAAACCCATGACTTTGGATCTTAGTTCTCAGTCAGGTTCCTATGACCTCTCAGCCACAGAGACAGGTCTGGTCAGGCTTGCCAAAAATATGTAATACAGGGTCAAATCATGTCAGCCATATTGGGGTAGGAAAAACTATATAAAAAACAGAGGAAAGGTATCCTCTAATCTAATGTGTTGCTTTATTAAACCTCCAAACTGTTAAAAAATTGAATTTGAAATATTTTCAAAGGTGTTTTTGCATGAATATAGAAATATAGTGCTTTGTAGATTTTTGAGATTTATAATTTTTTTGGCAACAGGATTCCATGAAGCCATAGGTGACACCATGGCACTTGCAGTCCAAACACCAAAGCATCTTCAATCAGTTGGTCTCTTACAAGATGTCCAAGATTCATATGAAGCTGACATCAACTATCTTTTGAAATCTGCCATGGAAAAAGTAACATTTTGTCAAAATTTAAATACTTCAAATGGCAATAAAATTTACCTTGACAGCTTGCTTTCTTACCATTTGGATATGCCATTGACCGCTACAGGTGGGCCCTCTTTGATGGAACCACCGACCAGGACACCATGAATTACAACTGGTGGACATTGAGGTTCAATAATTAGAATTTTTTGTTATCCAATCATCTCCCTAACAAGGTCGATTTCTTTTTTCATAGGGAAAAGTATCAAGGTCTTGCACCCCCAGTCAATCGCAGTGAATTGGACTTTGATGCAGGTGCCAAGTACCACGTGGCTGCTGATGTGCCCTACATTAGGTTACACAACTTTTTTATGAGCTTTGAGGAAAGCTTTTCTTTAAATCTGGATGGATTCCAAACTGTAGGTATTTTGCTGCTCACCTCCTGGAATACATGTTCTATCAGAAGATGTGTTTGGATTCCAAGCAATACGACCCCTTGGATCCAAACTTGCCACTTTTCAAATGTGATTTCTCTAATGGAAATTCATCTGGTTTGGCTGGAGAGAGGCTTAAGTAAGATTAAGGGGTTTTTTAAAAAAAAAAAGATACTGATATTTATATCCATGGCAAAAAGTTTTTGATGATATTTTGTTTTCTTCATATTGACCTTTAGTTGGAAAAATATCTTCTGGAAAACACACTTAATCTTCAGAAACTAAAAGTTTTTCCCTTGAATATATTTCTAAGAAAGTTTTTATTCATTTAGAAATACTCTAAAATATGGCAGTTCCAAGCCTTGGCCAGATATCTTGGAGGAAATGACTGGATCCAGAAAGATTGATGCTGGACCAATAGTGGAATACTTTGCTCCTCTAAGCAAATGGCTTGATGATGTAATTCCTTTCAATATGACTAATTTCTAACCCTATTCTAATATTTAAGTTTACTTTTCCAGCAAATTCTGACTCACAACATCAAGGTGGGATGGAAATCCGTCGTTGATGAATTCTTTCCAAAGAGGCAACACTAATTTATTAAAATATTGAAAGTTATCCTTAAACTTTTGAAAATTAAATCGATCAGAAATTAGTAATTTGTTTAGCTTGAGACACAAAAAAAACAGCTTGGGGCAATTTTTCGTGTTCGAAATTGTTGGTTCCGGACTTTGAAAATTTGACTTTCCTTCCCTTTTTCAAATGGAAAAAGATGATCTAAGTATTTTGAATTGATAATAAAATTTAAAAATAGTTGAAAATCAAACTGTGTGACAAAAAACTACTGAAAATTCAATTAAAAAATCTTTTCAATTTGTGCTATAGATAATTCTGAATATGTTATTTTATTTTTAGAGGGAGTTTAGCAAAAATCATTAATAAAATTTTTGTTCCATAAGGGGCTGTTTGAAATTTTGCATTTTTACAGTATGCCAGTCTGTCATCCTTAAACTGCTCCCTCATTTTTAAAGCTAGAGGCCTGAAATTTTCCATAACTTATGGCTCAACAGTTTGGCTAAACGAAGCTACAACAGCTTCCCAATGGAGGAAATTGAACTCCGTCCATTACCCAACTCAGAGGATATGTTTTAAAGACTTTAGAAACCGTCTCCCAAGGCAAGAAGTCACCTCAAGAATCAAACGAGCCACCCCATTATAATGGATGATAAACTCAAACTCTAAGATGGCAATCAACCTGTTCCTCCAAAATGAAAAATCCACTAGGCTTGGACTTAAACTCCGCAATAAAGCCTACATAAACGATAGGTTCCCAGGTAGAGCCTCATTAATTGACAAAGCAATAAAGAAAATTGGAAGACAAAGCTTCCTAAACAGGCAACAATCCCTCAGATGCATTGACTTCGATTGGACGCAAGGAATCACTCCTGATAGACTAAGAATCAACCTCAAGAAGACCTTTTTTTAACCAATGACCATTGACTGAAACATTAACTTTGATTGACATATCTGTGATACATGTTTTTTACCACTGAATTTGATATTGATAATACTGTGATACATTTTTCATTTTATTTTTCACCCTCAATCCCCTAGTGGCACTGGTGTGCATGCTCTTAAAAAGATTTTTGACTGTTGATGTTGATGGAGCTGTTGTTTAATACAAATATTTATGCTAAAAAAGTTAGCAACCAGATTTTTGAATTTTTGTCTAGGAGCTTCGAAATGGTCAAAAAATTGCCAAAACTTTATTAATGACTAGCTGAGGTACCCAGCGCTGCCCGGGTAAATTTGCAACCTGCTGAACATTTTTTTCTTTGCAAACAGTTTTCAAAAATGTGTCCTTCAGCTTTAAGTATTTTAGGCCCAGGGGGTGAGGGGGCGGGGGTCAAACCTGGACCAAAACTTACTTGGACAGGTGGGGATGTGCGTGCAAAATTTCATCAAGGTCGGTGCAGGGGTTTGGATTTCCATTAGCCCTCCACATACCAACAGACAGACAAACATCTGTACGCCCATTTTTATATATCCTCTATTTATATGTCCTCTTTCTTTAAAAGCTTCCACAATATCAAATATAGAGAGCTGATATTTTGCATGAACACAGCAGTTTTTTTCCTGGTGTGGCCAAATACTCTACAATAGCCTCCATTCTGTATAAAGAAATAAAAAAATGAGTTTTTCTTCCACAACAAAAAACATGTTGTAAAGTCTCCAGGCTTTAATTTCTTCCTAACATAGGCGTTTCCTTTTTCATTTTCACAATTTTTTAACATATCTATTTCATTTTCGTTCAGTTAACATGCTTGCTCCTCCTCCAGATTCAGATCAAAAGACCTACAAAATTTGATCCAAAAACTAAAACATTAGAGGATTTAAGTTCAGCACAATTAGACTTTGTTTACTTTCTCGATACGCTCTAGCTTACTCATAACTATAGGTGAGAGCTCAGCTCGACCCGGCAAGCGACGAGCGTGGGTGGGGGGGATCCAGATAGATATGAGACCTAGGCCAGCTGGCTGAGATGATCTGTTTGTTCCCTTGAAGACTCATCTGAGCCAGCTGGCTAAGAAAAATGCTAGCCTACATTTTTCTACCTGCCTGCGTCATTAGCGTGATGGCTCTTGGCAACGAGACACGTACTGCATCAGAGGATACTGTTGACCTCGATTGTCCCTGTTTCGCTGCTCTGGGTCTCCAGACCCCTCGTCCATCTTGGACTATCGCTCAACATGCGGTAAGTGATTGTCACTATTAATTTTCCTTTGAAATGTACAAGAAGTTTTCCCTGTTTGTTCTTTGAAAAGAAAAATGGTAATGACCCTGGGGAGGGAGGGTCAGCCGCACCCTCCCTCTTGTTTGTTTGTTTGCTTGAGCTCCTCGAGAAAGTTTACTTTTTGGTCTTCGAGAAAAGTTATTCACATTTGAATGAATTTATTTATACAAACTTACAATAAAAGTAATTTAAAGGTAAGTGGGTAATTTTGAGATGGCACAGCACACATTTCAATTTGATCAAGTTACCAATTTTTAAACCCTTAAAAGGTACAACAGCGTATAAAAGTAGATTATTTGTTTTCGCAGTCTAGTGTACCTTGGGCTTCAATAAAGTTTTTTTACAGCTCAATTTTCAACCAAGCATGAATTTTTCTCAATAAAAAAAATAAAAGTTTCTCGGTAACATATTAAATAACAATCGAATTTGATTTCATCAGAATGAAATGGATCGCAAATAGGGTGGTAACCGATCGTTCTTTTCTTTAAAACAAATGCAATAAAAAGTTCTATCAGCGTAGGCATGATCTTATCTTTCATGCCTGGGTCCAGGTGGTTCTGTCTTTTCTACAGATGTGTGCCGCACAAACACAAATTGTTAAGAGAAAATTAGAATTTCGAGAGTTCGTCAACCAAGCAGGGTGTCAGATTTGCATTTACTTCGTGGATGACCTAAATTTTTGTTGAAATAATGAAAATAAAATAAGATTTTTTTAACCTAAAAATAAATCACCTGTTCCAAAGACTTCACATTCTCAGTTGGCAACTCTAACCGACTGCAGTTTTCCTCCTGGAAGAATTCAATGTGAAATTATCAATAATTTAGAGGCATTGATTGAATGAATAGGTACCCTTTGTCGTCTTTTCTTTTCCAAGTCCTGCCAACGTTGCAGCTTCTGATAGTAGAGATAGAAGGAAGTAAGATCCTAGGGAATACATTCAATGAATTGATGGACGGTTTAGACTCTTTCATAGGATCGAATTTTATTACCCTTGTCTGCTCGTAGATCCTCAATAGTCCTTTGTAATCATATTCCAGTCCTGAATAGCCTGGGCCAAACAGTTTCAAGCTTACTTTTTCACTCCTCAAATATAACTCTTCCCCCTTGGCATATTCACTGAAAACGAGATTCAAGTCATGCTTTAGCACCAAAGTTGGATATTTTGTTGCTTTGTGATAAGCATTACTGTAGTTCATAAGTGTAAAGAGATGCAAGATGTCCAATGGAGATGGCTGTTTCGTAGTCAAACTTTCCCAAAAGCTTTTCCTTTATGGCAATGGATTTCTTATGCATCTCCTCAGCTTCAGAGTATCTCCCCATAGACTGAAAAATGTTTCCTTTGAAATACTTCAATGGAGGAATCCAAAAAAAAATTTAAATAAAAACCTGATATAATCTTCCAAGGTTTCCATATCGTTTGGCAGTTTGAATATTGTTCTCACCAAACGTGCGTAACGTAAGAGACAATGATAGTTGTTGGAGCTTTTCAGCCTGTTCGAGCAAGTTATCATCCCGTTGCACTGGATAAATGGCGACCTCCTCGATTATCAAAGAAAGCACACGGCAAGGGCTGAAAGGGAAATAAAATTTGTGATGTGGATTGTTTTTTAAAATTGGTGATTTAAGCTGTTTAAGTTACATGGCATTGAAGAAATGTTTTTCATCACAAAACTCGGTAATGATTGAGAGAGACTTTTCAGCATGGCGTTGAGCAATAGGGTAAGTTCCATTAGAGTACTCTAAGACGTAGAGGGAGTAAGCGTAGTCACTATGAGACAAAGCGACCACAAGATTTATAGGGCCGAAAATCTCCTCTCGAATCTGAAAAATTATATGCCTTTATTATCACATCACATGCACCTTATTTAAGTGAATATTTACCGCAAGTGCCAGCTTGTAAGCATGAACACTTTTCTTAGCTGCATCAACATTTAGCAAGTAAAAGCCATAATCCATGAGCGTGTCTGCATACTGAATGGAAAAGAAAAATATTTGGACAATTCGTTAACTAAGGTCAAGTAAAAAACAGCACTTTACCTTTGGGTGTTTGTCCCCGTAGGTCAGGTTAGCCCTAAGAACTGCTTCCACAATTAAAAGTTCGGCCACCTTGAAGTCTCTGCGAGCAACAAAGGCTTTGCTTGCCTTTAAAGAAAAGAAAACTTGTTGAAGAATAAAATTGGGGTATTTTCAACCTTAATAATCGAAAAAACTAGTGATGGGTCCGGGTCAAAAATTTTTGACCCGGGTCGGGTCGGGGTCAATTTTTTGTGGCTCGGGTCGGGTCAGACATTTATGGTTTGGGTTTGAATTTTAAAAATTTCCCCTAAAAACCTCAAATTTTTCAATTTTTTTCCCTTCGGGTCAAAAAAAATTGGTTCGGGTCGGGTCGGAAAGTACCCGGGTCGGCTTCTTATTTACTGCGGGTCAAAAGTAAGATCGGGTCGGGCCGGGTCAGGGCCCATCTCTAGAAAAAACGATGTCAAGAAT
>Ga0194133_10003792_pt1 | contig 21055 bp, 17 predicted proteins | sample TA2KigOf40mmetaG_FD_155448 | JGI IMG/M metagenome (GOLD analysis project Ga0194133, IMG submission 155448) | Freshwater microbial communities from Lake Tanganyika, Tanzania - TA2015055 Kigoma Offshore 40m | ecosystem: Environmental > Aquatic > Freshwater > Lake | place: Tanzania: Lake...
AACCACCCCCACACCCCCCCCCCCATACTTGAGCGGCGAAGCGCGAGCGAACGAAATCGCGGATCCGCTCTGCGGATGGAGCGATGTAGTGAGTGAGCAACTTAGTATTCAGGTGTATGTTTCTTAAACAAACACCCGTGTGCTGTAATTCCTTCCAATTCGCGAATAACCCCCGCGTTCTGGAAATTACAATTCGCCATCCAGATTTTTATAATACAGAAATTCTTCTTCGGCGAAATAGTGATTCCATTTACGATCGGAACTACATTCAAATTTGTTGAAATCGTCTCGCCTACTGTAACATATGAAAGTTGTTTCCATGCGCTGTTTACTTCTTTGTTCGCCACCTTATAGGAAAAACAACCACCGTTTCGGTTCTGTGCGTCTTCCCACATGGGGATGATACCTGACCGCATCAGAAACAACATACAGTTCATAACGAGTTTGGGTGGAAGGACTTCGAAAATAGCGATTGCTTCTTCTGCGGTATCAAATTCGAATATTTTCTTATAGCTTGAAGCGGCCCAATTTGTATCATGAGGAAGATGAGCCCATAATGTCCAACGATGAGATAATTTATGAAACGCGTCGGTTGATACAGTCGTCGTCGCATGTTGTGTCATATCGTCAAGAATTTCCGTAAATTGATGTGGATGGGATAATACACACCGTATATTATACTATCAATTTTTTTTTATACTCTTTATTTTGGTGATTATTGAATTACTTCAAATTCGGTTTCATCGTATTCTGTAGTGGTCGTTGTCGCGGCGTCGGCGTCGGCGTCGGCGTTGGTCGCGGTTTCGGCGTCGGCGTCGGCGTTGGTCTCGGCGTTGGTCTCGGTTTCGGCGTTGGTCTCGGTCTCGGCCTCGGCCTCGGCCTCGGCCTCGGCGTCGGTCTCGGTCTCGGTCTCGGCGTCGGTCTCGTCATCGGCTTCACACTCAGTATCGGAGTTATCATAATAAGACGCCAATACACCATCAATATCAAAAACTTGCTTTTCATTCGACTCAAAAACAGGGCATCTCAAAAGTGAATCAACCTTGACAACATACGTATGTCCGATAATCACCGAGTGAGTATGGTCTAATACATATGCCGGAAAACGTGTAGGTTGAGTATTGATAATACGCGGTTCTTGATTCTCCGTTTCCGTTTCCGTAACTGTAACTGTCTTTGTTTCCTGCTTAAAGTAGTCTTTCATACTTTCGTTATAATACAGCGTAAGTTTATAGTTCGAGCGAAGATATTTCGCAATACCCTCATGTCCGAATTCACTATAAAGTATCCATTTCAAAAATGCGGTGTCTAAAATTTCATTCTTTTCAAGAAAAAAATGATGCGGCATCTTCAAGTCAATTTTGAACACTTGTGGTTGGTAACAACTCTTGGCGTCATCATCATCATCATCATCATGATGATTAATCGTAGCGTCAGATGTGGCGGTGGATCTCAGAGGCGACTCAACCGATACGTTATTCGTGTAAACAGTAAGTTCTGCCTCGGAAGCAAACTGATATGAATTGCGATAAGGTCGGTAGTTCTCTGTAATAAGCGTATGTGTTCGTCCGGTAAAATCACCTCGATGAATACGAGTATATGGTTGTCGATCTACCTTATGGAGGATAAAATCATAAATATCGTTTCGCGCGGCGTTCACTTCGGGTTCTTCTCCATGTATTTTCAAATACAACTTACACTGTCGATCAATCCACTTACACACGTTATACTTTGCTTGATCAATTCGATAAACTGACACCTCATCACTTTTATAATAATAAAATATAGACGATGCTGTATAGATTTCACGTCCATCCTTCACAACAGTATATGTGCTAAATGAATATTGTCCAAACATGCGTAATGCGGTATAAAACAGATCTGTCGCTACTTCTTTTACATATGATACCGTATCAAACACGCCGGATGTAATATAACGCCATAATACCATTACAACAGAATTATCACCTGATACAAGCATATTATATAACAAAGGAAAAAGGATATACAACGAAAAATACGCAAAGTATAGTTCCGTATCAGAAACGGGCTTTTGTTGAATCGTCACATGTAATGTTGACGTCGTCGTCGTCGGTATGAATGACGGATACATTTGATTTTTTTGAAGATTAGAACAAATGTATTTACTATTTCCAGTATTGAGAATACAAGGCATTTGATAAGGAGGTATGTCTCTATGTATAATGTCAGCAAAATCTTTTTATGTTGTTATTTCGATGGCGGTGGTGGGGGTGGTGGTAATGACTGTGATGTCGTTAAGGTCGTTGTCGTTGTCTGTGACTGTGACTGTGACTGTGACTTCTGTGTTGAAGGTTGTTGTGACGCGGTGACCGGTTGCTTCACATGAACCGTCGATTTATTGGGGTTTAGACCAAAAACATAAAAAAGAACACTGCTAATGTAGGTAAGTAAAATGATTGGAATAATCACGATAAACCAGACAAGTTTGGTGTATCCATTCAAACATAGAATGTTGAGAATTGCTGTGAAAATAAACATTATAATAAATTTTAATAAAGATATATGATAATCGCCTTGGAACAAATCAATAACGATTTGAATCATCGAAAAGGCTAAATACAATAAAGCTGGAGAGCATATTTTTTCAAGCATATGGAATGGAATGGAATGGAATGGAATCGAATGGAATGAAATCGAATGGAATGGAATGAAAAATAATATATATTACGGTCAGATTATATTATCTACGTTGTTTACTTCTTTCCTTTATTGAAAACGGCAACACCGTTCTTGAAAACACCGACTTCATCGCCCACATCATCGTCGACGCAAGCATAGATGATTCCATTTTGAGGATCGGTTGTAAAATATGTCTTTCCTTTAATTTTGACTTCTGAAACTTCGATCTCTGCCTCCTCTGCTTCTGCCTCGGCCTCTTCCTCCTCGGCTTCTTCCTCTGCTTCCTCCTCGGCTTCTGCCTCTTCCTCTGCTTCCTCCTCGGCCTCTTCCTCTGCTTCCTCCTCGGCTTCTGCCTCTTCCTCTGCTTCCTCCTCGGCTTCCTCCTCGGCCTCTTCCTCCTCTGCCTCGGCTTCTGCCTCTTCTGCTTCCTCGGCTTCCTCTGCTTCCTCTGCCTCTTCTGCTTCTGCCTCCTCCTCTGCTTCCTCGGCTTCTGCCTCTTCTGCTTCCTCCTCGGCTTCTGCTTCCTCGGCTTCCTCCTCGGCTTCTGCTTCCTCGGCTTCCTCCTCGGCTTCCTCTGCTTCCTCCTCGGCTTCTGCTTCCTCGGCTTCTGCCTCCTCGGCTTCTGCCTCTTCGGCTTCCTCTGCCTCGGCTTCTGCCTCTTCGGCTTCCTCTGCCTCGGCTTCCTCTGCTTCTTCGGCTAAGTCTTCTGTTGTTTCATCGTTGTCACTTTTATTTTCTTCTGAGACCGAACAAGACGAAACGATAACATTCTTTGAATTTGATGTTGGAACGAAACTGTTACTGTCGTATTGGTTTGCGACTGATGATGAAATGTCGTGTTCATGAACTTCTAAACGTATCGACTCTTCATCGTATTGTGGTTGAACTGATTTCATGTCAACTTTTGATTCCAAGGCAACAATATAACGATTGAGTTCAACTATCGCAGTTTGAAGTTGTTTAATCTCATCTTCGCGTGAACTATAATTATTGCCGCCGCCGCTGCCGCAAGATGAAGAATTAAAACCATTTCCATGTTGCGTTTCTAATTCGTTGATTCGTTGTTGTAATTTGCGAACACATGGTAATCCCATAATTGTATCATGTGTTTCTTTGTATACAGTATATTCCCCGATGACGCCTGTTAATATATTGGTAATATGTTTTGTCATCACCTGTGATACGTCCTCGATCATTGGACGGATGTCGATCGTTGTCGATCCATTTGACGAATATGGAGAATAAACAGGTTCGGTCATTTAGTTTTGACTGTGCTGTATTCTTTATATTCTAATGTGTTTATTTCAATTTTCATGACATTCAAAATCTAATTTTATATCCAAATGTAAAGTATATAAAGTATCAAATAAGTGTATTAGTATAATAATGTCTGAACAAACACCGGTTTCAGCACCTGTTCCGTCTCCTGCGGTGATAGACACGATGACACGTGTGATTATGTCACAAACTGAAATGACAGAAGATCAAGTAAAAACTGCTTTAGAGCATACGAACTATGATTTAAAGCGTGTGATTCGGGAATATATGCGAGGTTCTACTGCTGAGCCTAACCATGTGACAGCCGCTTCTACACCTCAATCTACTAGCACAAATCAGATGCGATTTTCTGAAATACGAAATTTTATGGATAGATCCGCTGAACAATACTATCGCCGTCAGGAAATTACCAAAATATACAATCAAGTGCTCGAGAGAAAAAAAGCGGCAGCGGAAGCATCGGCGGCAGCGGAAGCATCGGCGGCAGCGGCATCAAAATTATAAACGATGTATAATACATTCCAGCGTTTGAATGTTGGTTAAATACTCGCGTGGAAGTAGTTTTACACCCGCAAATTTACTATCTGAACGATTCATTTTTGAAAATAGCAGCGCAGTCTTCATTCGTTTGATTGGTGGATTCAAGTTTTGCTGAACAATATATGTTTCATTCGTTGTCGGATCATTTTTCCATATCATCGCGACATGACCATAAGGATAATCGGGTTTCTTATATTTCCAAAATAATATGCTACCCGGTCGTAAATAATACGTAGCAGAATGTTTGTATGGATAGGAACATGTCGCTAGAGGAACAGTGGTGGGTGTGGGTGTGGGTGTGGGTGTGGGTGACTTATTCACACATTCAAAATGAGTGATTCGTTTGAATAATCAGTCGCATCGACAACATCCGGAAAAGTCAATCCTTTGTGTATCGTAAAAAAACGTCGTATCAATTCGACACACTGGAATTCCATTCCATATTTCGTTGGATAACTCGCATTTTTGTTCTTTTTGATATACAATACAATATTTTCTTCTTCTTCTTCTTTTTTCGAAATAGTCATCGGAAATCTAATATATTACGTGAAGATAATATATTAGGTTTATGCGAAACGATGTGCCGACCCCACGACGACGATGACAGGTTCAATCTGCTACGTTACTACTACTGCCTTGAATCAACGTAGTCTTGTATCGTTTCTTCAACTTAAGTGTATTCGAGGGTATCACTTTACTATTTACCAGAAAATCGTTGTTATCTTCATACAGTTCCGGAAGAATATGGGTGAGCGGCTTATTTACCACATGAATCATCTGCGGTCCTTTTAACAAAGAACGGAATTCATCGATTGTTAAATTTCCATAATATTTATCTAGAAGATAATTGGGATTTGGTGCCGGTTTAAATCCGGTTGTCTTCGAAGTGCCGTATAATAAATGAAGTAGGTGAATACGCTCGAATTTCGTAGACGTATCCATCTGCTCTTTAAGTAAAGAAGCAAGCGCACATTCAGGCGAACAGTAACAACCGCTTACATGAAATACGCCATTTACAATCATAATTGGTGTGTAATAAATTGGACCATCAAATTCACATGTATCCCAAAAACACGCACATTTATGATTCAGTTTCATTTGTATTGTCTCACCATTATGGAATGAATATTTTAATCGGTTAATTTTTTTCATCACTTCTTTGTGGTGTCGTTCATTTATTACGTGAATGTTGGCATCGTTGGTATGTTTTTTGGTTGGTATCGCCAAACTTCCAGACGATCCAGTCGCCGATGCCCCTGCCCCTGCCCCCGCCCCTGCCCCTGCCCCTGCCCCTGCCCCTGCCGCCCCCGCCGATACCGAGCCGGTTCCAGAAACAATAACCGTATTCATGTCACGCGGCGGAAATATATTATTTTCAACCCTATTTTTATTACGTTCGTTATTATTGACGTCGTCGTCGTCATCATCATCATCGTTATTGGTGTCTGAGTTATACGAATGAGATAGTTCGCTCGATTTCAACATATTCGTCGATAAATTATAGGATTCTACTTCACTTATGGAAGGTGTATAATCAAAATTCGATATAGAGTCATTTGATTTCAAGTCAGATAAATGACACTTGAGGTGTAATATAATATTTGGCACTTCCGATGTGTCATACATTCCGGTAGTAGAATTCAAAAGAATACCAGCTTTCGGTTTTCTACCACGTTTTTTATTTATTTGTCCTTTGTATATTTGGTTCGGCGATACAAGGTCAGTAAAAGAGTTCGCATCTATTCCTATATTTGTATTAGCAAAAAGCGTCGAACCTCCTGTCGCCGCCATAGGGTGTTCAAGATCATTCGTCATCTTTTTAACAGGTAATAGTGAATAATGATTATGCTTTACGATATAATTTTTATCGGTTTGCTTCAATATTACGACATCTGGAAATGTGGGCTCACCATTAGTGGTGTATTCGGTTTCGTGTTTAATATTATCTTCTGACGTATATACTTGATCTGTCGGTGATGCCTCTGCTGTTATTTTTGATTTCTTCTTTGTCGCCCCTTTTTTATTTGCTCCGGTCGTTGCTCCGGTCGTTGCTGTCACGGTTGATGACGGAAATGAAAACGTCGGCATATTAAATCTATATGAATCATTGTAAATTATATTTATACCCTTTTGGTTATAATGGTATAAAAAGAACTTAAAGAGAAAAATATCTGATTATATTAGCGACATTATTTTCCATATTTCATGCGGTGGGTTGCCGCGTCATATTCTCCTTTTTGCGTGCTGATTCTCCCTGATAACACTTTCGACACAAAGGTATGTAATTCGATGACCCGATCACTACTTGATTTTTCTCATTCGTAGTTCTGAAACTAAACACACCCGGCGTTCCATCACGACACAAACTACAAAGCGATTTTAATTTGATCACGTTATCACTAAATGGAACAAGCTGTAAGAGTGATCCTAGCGGTTTTCTCTCGAAATCACCATCTAGGCCACAAATATATACTCGCTTATTCGACATCTCGACCAGTTGTTTTACTTCTTCTTCGATGTCTGGAAAGAATTGACCTTCATTGATGAGAATAGTATCTGCGTGTTCAATCATATCTGGATGATTCGTAATGGCCTCTTGGATTGAACACGCTAGAATACATGGTATCATTTGTTTATCATGTGTTGAAAGCATCGGTTCAGTTGTATAACGATTGTCTGCTGTATAGTTAATAACCGCCACAGGAATATTACAAAACATACATTTCTTATAGACTTCAAGTAAATAAGATGTTTTTCCAGAAAACATAGAACCAAGAATCAGTTCTAGATATCCATGAGTTGATGACGCCATCGACAATAGGGGTGGAAAGTATTATTTATGATATACTTGTAGACTTGTATATATCCATAATTACGCATATTCTTTTTCAATTCTTTGGTATTTTGATTCTTTTCCATTCCATGATTCCATGATTCCATGATTCCATGATTCCATGATTCCATGATTCCATGATTCCATGATTCCATGATTCCATGATTCCATGATTCCATGATTCCATGATTCCATTCCATGATTCCATTCCATTCCATTCCATTCCATTCCATTACATTACATAAATATAACTCAACATACTTATTATATTGAATCTCGTCCGTCAAAAATCATATTACAGAAAGAATAACCACGACACATCTGATGAATGATTCGATGCCTTGGGTTGAAAAGTATAGACCATCATGTTTTGATGATATTGTTTTGGAACCGATGAACCGCACGATTCTCTCCAATATCCTAAAAACAAATTATTTTCCAAATCTGTTATTTTATGGTCCTCCTGGCACCGGCAAAACAACCACGATCATCAATCTCGTAACAGCATATCAAACGAAACTAAATATGCAAAACCGCGGATTAATGATTCATTTAAACGCATCGGATGAACGCGGTATCGACATTATTCGTAACCAAATCAATAATTTCGTAAGCACAAAGTCGATGTTTGGTAACGGAATTAAGTTTGTCATCTTGGATGAGGTGGATTACATGACCACGAACGCACAAATCGCACTTCGTTATTTACTTACGAGTTATACCGATAATAATGTTCGATTCTGTCTCATATGTAATTATGTATCGCGTATTGATGAGTCGCTACAAACTGAATTTGTTCGTATGCGATTTAATCAGCTGCCTCAGGAGGATATATTCGCATTCTTATGTAAAATTCGCGATAATGAACAACTTAAACTATCTGACGAAAACTTGATCGCAATACAAAAACAGTTTCACTCGGATATTCGAAGTATGATTAACTATATTCAGACAAATCAAGATGACTTACAAAATCTACACGTCGTGACGCATGATGTATGGGATCACCTTATTCATTTATTTCAAAAACAGCATACACCGGATACTATAACGACATACGCCGCCACCGCCACCGCCGCCACCGCCACCGCCGCCGCCGCCACCGCAGCCGACGTTTCGCCTATTATTTCCTACTTTCGAGAGATTAGTTCGACATATTACATGGACCCCAGATCAATCATTAAACAATTCTTATATTATATTGTGCGACATCGAACTCATGAATTTGTCACAACTGACATACTTCATAGTATTGAGCACATCATCCATTTACATCATATACGCACCGAATATATCATCCATTATTTTATACTCAAATTCCGCGATTATTTTAGTTCCAAAACAAAAGTGAGAAACAACGAAATATCGGAAAACTGTCAGCATCCGATTCCTGCTCCTTCCACCAATCTAAAGAAGCGTGTTATTAAAGTAAAAAGAACAAAGTGAAAGTATTTGATATCGATTGTTCAGATAGAATTGAAATAAAAATACTGTTGTAGTTATTACGGATAGACTTCAAAAAAACGAACACATCGAATATGTCTGAATTGGATACTGAATGGATGAAATTCATGTCGCGTATTTCGCGACAACAAAATTGTGATAATGCTGACGAATCCAGTGGAGGAGAAGATGAATCTTCTGATATAGTAATAGACGATGTCATATCACCATCACTAGATTCGCAAGCATTATTCATTCAAACGCAAGTAACTGCTCCTCCTGCGATATCGACATCGAAAGTCTCTGCTAAGAAATCATGTATTTCAAAAAAGGCTCAACGTCGAACTTATTCGTTTTTGGATGATACCTCCACCGTCAAGTCAACCACGACAACGACCACACCGGCAGCATCAGGAGCCGCATCAGGAGCCACATCAGGAGCCGCATCAGGAGCCGCATCAGCATCAACCGCCGCCGCCGCAGCATCAGCAGCAGTCAATACAACCGCGTCGACTGATGAGATCGGTGTTTCAACTCTAGTATCATCGTCTTCATTCCACCCATCCATATCTCCTATTTATATCTCCACAAAGACCAAAATCGCTTATTTGAATCGACCGGTCAATATTTACGATATATTCTGGAATATTCCGGTTCAACATTATTATGAACGCAAAGAAGGTGTTATCAAAAAACAAATCAAGTTTCAAACAACCGACCCCACATTCGTCGCATCAATAAAAGAGAAACTCGAATCACAACCTCGTTACTACGATGAATTCATTATTGAACATATCGAAAATCCAAATGGACGTATTCCATACAAGGATCAGCGTAAGGTAAGTATCGGTATGTGTAAAAAAGATATCCAAGGCGGCAACGCGAAAAAAAAACGTGCTTTCTTCAACTGTTTTGTCCTTATTCTTCGCATTAATGGCGGTATTGCGCCTCTCGAAGAAAGAGCACCGGAAGATGATATACTCTACAAAGAAATGCACGTAAAAGTATTTAATACAGGCAAACTAGAAATACCGGGCATTCAAGAGGACACCACACTCACGCATGTGTTACGACTGCTTGTTTCTGTATTACGTCCACATCTGGGTGATGATCTGGAATTTCTTCAAAACCGTTGCGAAACTGCTCTCATCAATTCGAACTTCAACTGCGGGTTCTATATCGACAGAGACAAACTCTTCCATCTACTCAAATATAAATATCGAATGAATTGTAATTACGACTCATGTTCATACCCTGGCATACAAAGCAAATATTATTACATTCCGAGTAAACCAGCTGTTGAACAAACAGGACAACAACCAGTATCGATGGACGCAGGTGTATATTATGAAGTTTCGTTTATGATATTTAGAACCGGAAGTATATTGATTGTAGGAAAATGTAACGAAGAAATTCTCATGGTGATTTATCGTTTCATATGTTCGATTCTCACAAAGGAATACTCCGTAATACAAATGGGCGATATTCCAAACGTTCAGGTAAGTATACCATCATCGCATTCAAGCGAAAAAAACGGTAAGAATAGTAGGAAAAAACGGTTACATCTTACGGATATTCGGTATTATGAACCTGAAGTTTCGAATGCTCAGAATCCCCCTAACTTTCGATAATCTTTAGGAAAGACTGTCCAATTTTATTCGTTCGTAAAGAATATAAAGATTTTAAAATTGAGTATTCTATATACGGGATATTTTTTATGTCAAGCACGACACAAAACGGAGGCGGAGGCGGCTCTGCGGCGTCATCAACATCGGTTGTTTCCGTCGATAATCAGCAAATTAGTCGTGTTCCAACATATGCGTGTTTTCAGCATGCTACAAAGGTCGCTATCTTGGAAGATAAGCCAATTATTTTGGATTACTGGACCAGTTCATTAGAAAAGACATGCTTGATTGGTGTTCGTTCAAACAACGAGAAGCTTCTTGTGAAGAGTGAGGATGAATATACTAGCCCGATCGCAAAGATATTCAAAGTCGATACCGAATACATTATTGTTACTGCGAATTCCATATATATCGTTTCCGCGGATATTAGCACAAGACGTATTAATTAACTCATACACTCGGACAGTATAAAAACTATTCTTATAATCGATACAATTATTATAAGAATTCATATAGCACTAAAAGATGGCATCGTCTATTGTATATTTAAGTGACTGTACTCCTCTTTATACAACACTCGGGGCACCTGAACGTATTACGTCAGTTTCCGCCATACCTTTGTATCATTCCGTTCAATTAACTTGGACAATACCACCGAATTCCGATAAAATTCTCGTTGATTCATATATTGTTCGTTACAAACTTAGCGGTGCGCCTATCACTCATGTATTAAACGAAATACTTGTTTTTTTTCCTACCGCTCTTATAACCAATCTCAATAATGGCGTCTCTTACGATTTTTGGGTAGTTGCGAAAAACAGATTTGGTGAAAGTCCGCACTCCGCCACGATTAGCGTGACTCCCGGATCGTCGCCATCACCGTGTCAAATTGTGCGTCGTGCGTTTCATTCTACGACTACCGGCGATGGAATAAGTAACATTACGCCGCAACATCTAGGAGTCGAATTTACGCCCGGTATAACACAAAATGGAGGACAATCCCTGACATTTACCGTCAAATATACACGTCTTAATGGAGGAGGTCAAATGACCGACGTTTCTTATGTATCGACATATAGCGTTCAGTCGAATGAATATTTATTGGATCTATCTGGACAACGTGCGATCAATACAATCGGCGTGAAGGGGAACTATATAAGAAAGCAGATCACGCCACCAACCGGTGAGGCCGGATTTCAAACCGGCAATTATCGTTTTCAGGTATTTTCATCAAATATATATGGAATATCTCAACCGCCAGATCTGTCATTTAATATTCAATTATATTCGAATATTGATGCCAATTCTGGAACACTCATACCTCGATTTACCGCACCAACATTCGCATCCTACCCTATTCCGGAAAATGGCGGGATCGTCGCATTAGATCCAAGCGATTCGTTCATACGACTGCGATGGAAACAGTATCGTGGGACTGGAACCGGCAGCACCGGCGTAAATGCTTATTCTGGATGGTCCTATCGCATCCAATATACAGATGATAAAGATAACTGGTATTTTCCGCCGAGCGCACCACAAACAGCGTATTACCCAGAATATACACGCACATATGACATCACCAGCGTTGGTTCAAATACCGCGAATTTCGAATATATGATTGATATTAGCCATAATATTTTAAATGGACGACGATATTATGTTCGATATTGCGTGGTAAATGCTTTGGGCGATACAAGTGAGTATACGCAAGTGAATAATAATAATCTCTCGCTCGTTTCATGTATTCCTGGTAAATTGCCGAACCCTCCTCCCATTTTCAGAGCAAATAGTGGTGACCGCAAGGTAAGCCTCTATTTTGATTGGAATCCTCGCCCGCCAAGTTTGAGTGTAACCGGTGGTTTGCCAATATTAGATTATCGTATCGAGAGATATAATGTTACACGCACCATAAATGGCGTAATTATTATTTCATCTACTCCGACTATTGTTATCGATAATATAACCGGTCCGTTTTATGAAGATACATATGACATCATCTTTAACGGTTTTGAATATGAATATCACGTTTTTTCCAGAAACAGTTTTGGTTATTCTAGCACTTTTTCTAGTGTTCGCGCGGTTCCTTTCTTTCCATCCGATGTAATTCGAAATGTAAGATCGTCTGTCGATACCGGCGAAATTACTCTTGTGTGGGATGATCCCCGAACCATCGATCAGGAATCCCCTATTGTTGACTATTATATTGAATACAAAATATTCAACTTGTATAATATTTCAGAGATTCCAGCAGGAAATATTCTTGGTGTCCTAAGCGGACTAACGATGATCTCAAATACGAATCAAGATATGAAGAACATTTTGGTGGATGACGCATTATGGGAAAGAATACAAACACCTTTGGTCGGAATATTTACAAAATCGATGACACGGTCATATACTATACGAAATCTAATCAACGGCACACCATATGTGTTTCGTATCGCAGCAGTTACACAAGATGTCGCACGTCGTAAAGTAATTGGTTTGAGAAGAGTTTTCGGACCAAATAGCCCGTATCTACCTCAACCCGTCATTATCGGTAGGGTCCCTTCTAAATTATTGAATATCGAATATGTGAATATGGACAGTAAAGTAAAGATTTCATGGCGCAGTTCTGATATACCAAACACCGAAGGTATTATCCGATTTATCGTTGATTATGGTATTGCGCCGAGTGAAACAGGATATTCACAGCAGCAAACCTTTGAATACAACAGTAGCGTTGTTTTTAATAACGACAATACGTCGGTTTCGTTTCAAGTTATAGTTACTGGATTAAGTAATAATGTAATACAACGTCCTGATACAAGAACCAATAGCTACGTGATGAAGATTTACGCTGAAAATTCAGTAGGTTTTACGAATGAACAAAATAAGGTGAAGTTACATGATGGACTACTACGTTTTGATGATATTTATGAAAATGTTACGGTGAATAGGGTTGTCCGTCCGATGACAATACCGTCTATTGTTCATGATGTGACATCGTAATCAACGGTATTTTGGATAAAATAATAATAATAATAATAATAATAATGTGCGTGTTTAAGAATATTATTATTATGTATATAGGTTTCATAATACTAATACTAATACTAATATAGTATAACCAACAAGAAAAAGAGTTGAATTCACCATGTCTCTTATTACACCTACATTAACAAATTTCTCAATCGCGGCACGCACATATGGTGATCTTTCATTTAATTTAACGGATCCTTCTTCCAATAATATAAATTCAGCGGCAATATTTTCATTTACTAGTAGTAATCCATTTGTTGCTGATATTTCCGGTGTTCGAACAGTAATCATACGCAACGCAGGTCAAACCACGATTACCGCAACCCAAGCAGCAACAGTCGGTTATACTACCGCTCAAATCAGCGCAGTTCTTATTGTAAATAATGCTACAACTGTCATTTCTAACTTCATAATATCACCGAAGGAAATCAAAGACGGGTCATTTAATCTAGTTGATCCATTATCGAATAATCCTACGGTGATCACATATGAGAATTTAACACCAACCACCATTTCTTTATCGAACCGCACCGTTACTTTTTTACGGTCGGGAAGAGCACAGATTCGCGCAAAACAAGATGCTTCGACGAATTATACCGAGGGTTCTACTGTAGCCACATTTGAAATTTTAACCAGTCTTATTCGTGTAGGAACACAAAATCAACTCGATTTATCATGGAATATCCCGCAAGAAAATGGGGCCACCATCAAAAACTATTTCTTTTATACAGAAGAACGGATAACCTCGGTAACACCGGGTCCACCAGTTAGCACAGTATTGGAAACAACATCTCCTATCAATTCGTCGTATTATTCGTATGCGACCCCGACGCCATATTCCGCAAAAATAATTTCGGCTACTGGGGCATTTACCGGTATTGATGTGAATTATGCGAACATATCTTTTAATATCAATACGTCATTGTTGCCGCAAAATACATCATCGAACTATTTTGACATGGGATATTATGGCGAAATCGAATTAAATTGGGAATATCATAATGATCGACCAATCGTGGAATTGAATCCAACGCTTGTGGCAACAACGACAATGACAATTTCTATTTATAAAGAAGCGAGCACAAATCTTGGCGATAATCGCGTTGATTTAATATTAAACACTTCAAGAATATATGATTCTCTCGTAAATTGCTTTGGGCCTATGCCGCAGAACAATAATAAAACAATGACGGATATTTTTGAGATCACATTTCCAAGTATTGCCGCATCGGACACAAGCACCGCAACTCGAAACTTAAAATATTTAAAAAACACCGATGTTATTTCCGGTAAGGTCACCATCTCGAGTAATACCTACTCACCAGCATCCGCACCATCCACTACTCGAGAATATAGTATTCTTGTCAAAAGCTTGCGGATCGCTCCGTTCCGTTTTCCGATTTCGAGAGATTTTACGTCACTTCGATTAGGACAAGGTATTTCCACCGCTGGTGTCGGGTTTTCGGTTTCAACGCATAATGCGTTATCCGTTGTTGGAAACGATTCAAGTGGTGGAATCTTGTATCACATGCCGAAAATGACGCGTCCACTTACCGATTTTGGAAAAGCCGCTTGGACGTTTTCTTGGAACTATGCTGCTAATCTCTCGAAACTCGCCACTGATATTTCCTATTTGCCGGTCTCTGGTGATCTATCAGCGAATTTGAACATTCCTTTTACGATGCGTATTCGCGGTTATTCGCGTCCATATTCCAGAACAACGACGGTAATCACCGACGCAAGTTACAATACTACCTCTGTTCCAGCGTTCTTGACATATGTTTCGGACGCTTCCTATAATACGCGCATGTTATTTGATATTTCTTTCAGTGACACGGCGAATTATGCGAAGATCGCCGCCACATCTGCGACACCAGATTCATCATTCGGTATTGTTTCACGGACATTCGATGTCAGTGGGGCAGCTGGATTCGCACCATTTACCGAAACATTCGATTATTCACACACACAATTCGTATTTTTATTTCAACTTACACTAAACGACCCAAGTTATAATGCGTATTTCCGTATGATGAATTCACAAGCAAACGCATTTCAAGTGAAGATGTTATCGCAAACATTCACACCCCACCAAATTTATCGTTTCAAAGCTCCCGACCCATCAACAGAAGCCTCGTATGCGTTGGATAGTTCTACAAATACGTTATACAATATCGGTGATTATTATACACAAATATCGCCGAGGTATTCATTTTTCAATTTGACGAATGGCGTCTACTATTCATATCGTATCGCATCCAATAATATGGTCGGTTCAAGCGCGTTTTCTTCATTATTTACTCGTCGTTGTGGTTCAATACCTAACCCGATCGTAAATCGAATCAATAGTCTTGGCACAGATACATATACGATTGAATCCGAGAGGACATCAAACCGCGTGAATATATACTGGGAAAAACCGGCCTTTACCGGTTATGAAATCCAATATTTCTTAATAGAAACCGCATTTGACATATCGGGTCGTTGGGTGACATCTACCGAATACACACAAGATCTCTCGAATCATTTGATATCTTTTACTACGTTTAATGATGTAAATGTCATGGTAACCGACCAAGCCAAAATCGAGTATGATCAACCGATTACGTCGTATACCTATAAATCGGCGGCAGTTCAACAAGCAATTAATGCTAGTTTAAATATGAATACGCCTATTTCAGGCACCCTTATCAACGGTTTCAAATATTATTTTCGTATGGCCGCTGTAAATGAAGTTGGCCGGTCTTTATATTCGTCTATATTATCCGGTATTCCGTTTGCGCGACCAGCCAATTCTCCAATTCGATTTATTGGGACACCTATTATTGGAAACGAATTAGTCATTCTTACATGGAGAATACCACAGGATGACGCTGGATCACCCATATTGAATTATATTATTGATTATCAAGAGGTTGTCCGAACAGTAACGCCGACTAAATACGTTAATAAAACTCGATATAAACAAAATAGCGTCGAAAATTCGTTCTATGAGGAACCGAATCGTGGGTATCCATTTGACGATTTTTGTAAATTATATTCCGGTTATAAACGATTTTCGTCGTTGACTACGAGAGAGCAAAATAATTTAATCACTTTACGTAATCAAATCTCTCAGTTCGTGATAGATCCACGACCGATCACTATCAACGAAACCGATCGTTTTTTGAGTTCGGTGGTCGACTTGACAAAAAATATCATTTTGACTTATACAAATAGGTCCTTCTCATACAAAAGTTCATTATTGAGACAAAATGTGTTCGATTTTTCGAACATTCAGTTGAAATGGTATTATGCGCAAGATCCAGAAGGCAATTTATGGAATAGCAACATTACGTCGTCATTTCATCTATCGATACGCGGTCACCTTGAACACAATAGTAACGATCGATCGAGAGATATTTCCGGTATTTTCGATATTTCTGGAATGTATACCGTAACATTCGACATTCTTTCTAGGCCATTAGATCCTACAAATCCTGTTTATAATTATATTGACTATACAACAGGCGGCGTAATCGCGAATGGCACCGTGCCTCGTAAATTAATAAAACTGAAATTATTATCACCTCCTACAATGTACCGCATCGACGCCAATAACAGCGACGGTTATTATTTGAAACTGGAATATAACATCAGCAATATTTCAAGAAGCGATTATCGGTTTATTTTTTATTCAGGCCAGACTATACTCAACGGTGTTGCTCCCGTTCGCACCTACGCGGGGTTAAATACCGAATTTACTGTTACACTTAAAAGTAATATCTATTCCCCTTTCGTGAATGGAAAAGAGTATTTATTTACTATAACGCCGTTTAATATTAATGATTTCTTTCCGGATGTGGACCTTAGTAACAATTATGGATCCGCACCAAGTCAGGTTTCATTTACGATGGGCACATCTTTCAACGACGCCATCACAGATACGAGCTACTCGTTAGTATCAACAAGCCAAGGAGGTAAAGTGATACTCCAATGGAGGTATTCATCTAGACCACAATATTATATCAATATAATCATTCCAAGTCAGTATACACAAGACAATCTTTATCCACAAGAGTATGTATCTTTACCGCAACCAAACGGAACTTCAAGATCGATTTTGACTCCGACTCTTGAACCCGTGAATGGTATTGTTACGTATACAATTCCTTCGAGCTTACAGGCGGATATCGAAACATCGAACGCCCAATTATATCTGAAAGCTGGGCGCGGATATGAAATTAGTGTATCACCTGTTCAAACATTCGTGAATAGTCAAAATGAAATCGAGTTTATACCAGCACCTTATCGCACGATGTATCCCGACGGAACATATATCATACCATTTCGAACACCTCTCCCACCGTTGACATTATCCGCACAAGGTTATAACGGCACTGTCACGTTGAAATGGAATTTACCGGATTTTGCGAATGATCCGAATTTTTATACGACAGATGTCGTTTCGGCGTATTACCGATATAAATATTTCACTCTTGAACGTCGGGATATTTCCGCGAGTGACATTCTTTTACGAAATTGGCGAGATGTATCCAACGAGATTTTCATTCCAACTTTCGAAAACGGCGGCGTTCCAGGTTATCAAGCTGTCTTTGCCAATATATCCGGAACCAACGAACTTCCAATACAATTTCGTATTCGGAATGTAATCGTAAATGAATATAATGGACAACGCACATTTTCGGATTATACTTACATGTCTTTTGTGAATAATACACCTGTGCCTGATCCGTTCAATAGCAACGTCTATCCTTCGTTATATCCTTACACGCCCAGCACACCGTCGATCCGGACTGTATCACGCATCGGGACTATTTATGGTCCATTAAATGGTATCACCGTAGTATTCGATTATCCGAATTATAATGGAAATGCGGATTATTACGAGTGCTTTATTGAATATACACCTCCTTCTGGAACAACTGGATCCGGCACTGTGTGGTATAACGTATTTGATGTAAATAATGGTATTGCGGATCTTTCATTTAATATCAGCGCAAATCCATCGTTATTTACAACAAATGGGCGTTTGAGGACAATCGGATCAACGATCGGCGGGTTTGATACACTGCTAGTTATATGTCGATTTACCGTGGCTGCTGTGGGTATCCGAATGCGGATGTATCCTCGTAAAAATGGCATCGAAACTGGAGTCGATGGATTTTATTCACCCTACGGTGCGACACTTTATTCTGGATATTCGAATGTTAAATATATACAGATCTAAAGACGTATACAGATCTAAAGACCGGTCTGAAGTGTGTATATTTGTTCGTTCGTGAGTGTATCTGGAAATTCAATATTGAACTTGATTTTAAGAACGCCCGTTTCTCCATTTTTCTCTAATCCCAAACCAGGTATTGTTTTGATATTACCCGGTTTAATTACGTTGCCTGGCTTATTTGCGAGTTTGAATATCCGCCCGTTGAGATGCGTTATTTCAAAGTCGAACCCGCATAATGCGGCCTTAAGAGGTATTGTTTTCTCGATGGATAAATCGAGATGTTCGACCTTAAATAATCCGTGTTGAAGAACGTTGATAATAATACGAATATCGCCTTTCATTCCTGCTTCATTCATGTGTCCGCATTCATTTAAGATGATGGTATCGCCTTGAAGGACGCCCTTCGGTATTTGCGCATGGATTGTCTCGTGTTCTATTTTTATAATGTCATTATCCGGAACTTGACGGTCGATCTCGAGCGGAATCGAACAACCGTTGTAGCACTGCTCAAGCGTAAGTGATACGGTTTTGACGATTGTTTCTGGAACTTGATATACGCGAACGGTGGGTGGGGCTTGTTGCTGCTGCTGCTGCTGCTGCTGATGTCCTTGCGGGTGCCCGAATCCTCCGTTCATGCGTCCATTATGAAACGTTTGGAATACGACTTTTGGACCGAGTCCTGGACCATGTCCTCCCGCCGACGCACCAAATAACATCTGTAATAGCTCTTCGGGAATACCAGGCGGCATTCCTCCACCGCCACCGCCACCGCCACCGCCGAAATGGAATACATTCGGCATTCCTCCAATACCACCGCCGACGCCACCACCTCCTCTCCTCATCATATCATATGTCCTGCGTTTATTCGCATCTGATAAAGTAGCATACGCGTTGTTCAGTTCTTGGAATTTCTGCTTGCTTTCATCCGTATTTCCATTTTTATCGGGGTGATGAATCATCGACATCTTTCGATATGCTTTCTTAATTTCGTCTTCGCTTGCCTTTTCGTCTATACCAAGGATTTTGTAATAATCCTTATCTTTATCCATACTGTGATCCTCCATATTCATGTGTGGAAAACCGTCATCGCTTTCAAAAAAGATTTCAGGACCGAAACCAAATCCGTTTGAAGTGCCGCCGCCGCCGAATGGAAAGCTGAAAAACATAATGGAATGAAATCTATGTTATTACTATTACTTAAACATTATATTTATTATAGTATAATAACACGCGGTAGCTGGGCGTAAAAGAGGTTTGCGATGATTCATCTATCTCCCGACATACCATTTATTGCGAAATATCAGCCGTCTAAAATACCGGATTTTGAACAATTGGACGAAAATACAGTCACAATCATCAATAGTCTCATAGAAATGGATAACCTAAATATAATGTTTTACGGTGAGTCCGGTTCTGGTAAAACGTCGATTATTAATGCGATGATCCGTGAGTATTACAAAAAATCTGGGTCTAGTAATACCATGATTAATGATAATATATTGGTTCTTAATAGTTTGAAAGAACAGGGTATTCAATACTATAGAAACGACGTGAAAGTATTTTGTCAGACGATGACAATCATTCCCGGAAAGAAGAAAATCGTCCTTCTTGATGACATCGACCTCATCAACGAACAAGGGCAACAGGTATTTCGAAACTGTATCGATAAATACAGCCATAATGTTCACTTTATTTCATCATGCACCAACATTCAGAAAGTGGTGGATACATTTCAAACACGTAATATTATTATTAAAATCAATCAATTAAACCGGGTTTGTTTACATAAAATTATGCTAAAAATCAAAATGAATGAACGGTTGCTCATTACCGGAGAAGCGGAGGAATTCTTGCTTCGTGTGTCAAATGGTTCGGTGCGAACACTCATTAATTATTTGGAGAAGACGAAACTCATCGATCGAGAGATTACGCTAGAACTTGCCAATAAAATTTGCACCAATATCGGATTTCATCGTTTCGAAGAATACACCCAGATTATTTTGGATGATAGTCTTGACGTGAATACACGAGTGCGTAACGCGATTCAGATCTTATTTCAATTGAATGATGAAGGATATTCTGTTTTGGATATTTTAGATAATTATTTCTTATTTGTGAAGATGACACCTTTGTTTGAAGAAGATATCAAATATCGTATTACATCGTTAGTTTGTAAATACATCACGATATTCCATAACATACATGAACATGATATTGAATTGGCGTTATTTACGAATAACCTAGTGGGGTTACGCGTGGGGTTGCGCCCCCAAACGACGCAGGGCGATAAACTGTGCTAGATCCGGGGGATATATACCGTGTTAGATCCGGGGGATATATACCGTGCTAATGGTGTGCGGGGGATATATACCGTGCTAATGGTGTGCGGGGGATATATACCGTGCTAATGGTGTGCGGGGGATATAT
>Ga0194133_10003793_pt1 | contig 21047 bp, 21 predicted proteins | sample TA2KigOf40mmetaG_FD_155448 | JGI IMG/M metagenome (GOLD analysis project Ga0194133, IMG submission 155448) | Freshwater microbial communities from Lake Tanganyika, Tanzania - TA2015055 Kigoma Offshore 40m | ecosystem: Environmental > Aquatic > Freshwater > Lake | place: Tanzania: Lake...
AAATCAATTACCCGTCTTTTGGTAAAGAGCGCTTTAATTATTGAAGCCATGGCCAAAGTGTAGAGGAGGCATTAGAACTTCGCTACTTGCAAATTCCTTGCATTACTTTCACTTAACTACTTAATAGCAGCAAGTGATGCTAAGACCTCACCACGCTTAGGAGCGCCAACTGCTCGCCCAACCTCTATCCCATATTTATCAAGAAGTAGAGTTGTAGGGGTAGTTCTAATATCAAGGCGACGTACTAGCTCCAAATTATCTTCAGCATCAATATCAATATGTTTAACACCATCAAGCTCAGAGGTGATATCAGCTAGCAAGACTCTAGTTGCCCGGCATGGGGTGCAGAATGCTGATGAGAATTGCAGCAGAGTCACTCTCTGCCCCAGCTCTGATCCAATATCTTCACTTGAAAGAGATGCGCTCTTAGCCTTTGAGCCTTTTGTCTTGCCGCTTTTGGTCTGATACCAGAGGCCATAGATGCTCGCTAGCGTCAAAGTGAGTGCAATTGCTAGGTAATTCTCCATCCCAGTATTCTTCCACTCTTATGGCTCGACTTCTACTACTAACCAATAGCACTGGCGCTTGCGCTGAGGTTCTGCCTGCTTTAAGCCTTCTGCAACATAGCGTAAAAATCCTGCCAGCAGAGGCTTCAGTACTCGTAGATATCCCAGAAGTTGATGTTTTATTTATTGATGCCAGGCGAGATCTAAGCGCAGCTAAATCACTAACTAAATTAATAAAGACAACTGGAGTTGGCTGCCCAATACTTTTAATTACTACTGAAGGCGGCCTCTCGGCAACGAGCGCCGATTGGGGATTTGATGATGTCATCCTCGATAGCGCAGGGCCAGCAGAGGTTGATGCCAGGGTTCGAGTAGCAATTGGAAAACTAGAAGCGCTTCGAATTCAAGCAGATCCAACATCTGGTGAAATTAAAAGCGGTGATGTGATAATTGATGAGAAAAGCTATACCGCAAAGATTAAGGGTCGCTCTCTTGATTTAACCTTTAAAGAATTTGAACTTCTTAAATATCTAGTCCAGCACCCCGGCCGCGTCTTTACACGCGCCCAACTATTACAAGAGATCTGGGGCTACGACTACTTCGGTGGCACAAGAACCGTTGATGTCCATATCCGTCGCCTTCGCTCCAAACTCGGCCCCGAATTCGAAGCCATCATCGGAACTGTGAGAAATGTCGGTTATCGCTTCAACGCCAGTCGAGATGCCGCCCTCCAAGATGAACGCTCTTGATTACTTGCTACTAACGAGCATGATCATGATCCAATTGGTGAGATCTGTATAATAGGAGTTAACCCGAGGTTCCAAGGACGTGGAATTGGCAAAGCAGTCACAATTGCGGGATTAAAGCACCTTCGCTATGAAGGGATATTTAGCGCCATGCTCTATGTTGCTGCTGAAAACACTCATGTGATAAATCTCTGTAATTGACTTGGATTTAAGGAGTGGGTGCGTGATATCCTCTACCAATAACCATTTTGGCATCTCATCGACCCCGAGCATAGAAGTGGGTAGCTACTACTCATATCTGATGAGTAGTAAAAATCGTTGCGTTGAATCGAAAAAATGAGGTCGGTGGTAAAGAGCCTCGAGTTAGTTGAGGGGTCTCGAGACTCTTTATGATCATGCGGGAAGCTACCTCAAGTATGTCATCGGCATGTTCGTTTTTGAAGCCCTCAAAAGTCCATTTCTGGGCATATCATCTCGGTCGCCGAATTACGATTATCGCTACGACCAAGAAACCCAACGAGTTCAGGGCAACATCAATCAAATCAGAGACCCTGCCCGGCACATATTTCTGGACTATCTCAATTGTCATCGATAGCAATGGCCCGGTCACAAGTAATACTAAAGGTGTAATACGTTTGAAGTTAATTTCGAGCAAGATAGGAAGTGGTGACAAAAGAAGTAGGTTTAGGAATCTTTCAAGATTGCCTTCTATTCGAAAGAGCCTCAGGAGGGCACCAGACTCCTCTGAAGTCGGTGTCCATACAACCAAGGCAAGAACCAGTAAATACGAAGCTAACAAGGCTCGTAAGAAATTGGTCTTGCTTTTAATTGTCACATCGGCATTGTTGCATTAGTTCATTCCACCAGGCGCTTTCTTGGGTTAACAAATCGACTACTCATTCACTCTGAGAAGTAATTAACCCTTATTACCCCGTGAACAATGCATTACAAAGGTTTTCAAAGGTATCTACTTATTGCTCCCAAAACTCCCAAAACCCGAGTCTTGACTTTGTCTCGAATGACAAGAATTGTCTATAAAGTCATCGACATCCTGGCCCCTCCTGCCCCGCAGAATCAATTCCAGACCCTTATGGTCCTAAGGGTGATCTACCGAGAAGCTCTGGCCAGAAACCTAGTTGTTGAATCTCCTGCCGCCTCGATCAAGCCACCAAGAATACGAGTCAAACCACAGAAATTTCTTACGTGGAAGGAGGTTATGGATACAGACTTTAGTAAGCACGATTCACAAATTAAATTTTTAGCATTGCAAGGACTTAGATGGGGTGAAGAATTAGCGCTCACGACAGATGATATTCGAAACAATGTCGTACACATAAACAAAAGTATCTACGGAAAAACCAAAACTTCATCCGGAATACGATCGATTCCTTACATGGGTTACTTTAAAGAATTCCCAAGATCAAAACATGCAATCGCGAAGAAACTTCAGGAATATGGGGTTTGCATTCATTCTTTTAGGAAAACCTATGCCTATTTTCTTAAGACGAACAATATTCATGTCACAACCGCTGCCAAATTTCTGGGTCATAGCAATCCACTCATAACCCTAAAACTTATACCTTAGTTAGAGACTCAGAAGTACATGACGTGGGCCAGAGTCTTCGATCGGTGATTTGCCTGAATTCGAGTCCAACTGAGCCACTGAATTGACTACAAATTCACCTATAGCAACAATTGAGCTGTGGAAAAACCAGAGCCAATTATAGCTGTCATCTTTGGCGGCGCTGGCTTTATTGGAAAACACTTAGTGTCTGAACTTCAACAAGCAAATTACAACCTTCATATTGCTGACTTGATTGATCCGGCATTACCGAATACAACTTTCCACTCTTGCGATGTACGTAAACCAATACAAATCTGTGTTCCTAACACTCCTAGTGTAATTTTCGATCTCTCAGCAGTGCACCGAACACCAGGACATGATTTAGACGAGTACTACGACACAAATGTGGTAGGTGCAATCAATATAATTCAGTGGGCCGAATTGATGAAATGTTCTCGAATCCTATTCACCAGCTCAATCGCTGTTTATGGCCCAGGAAGTGAAGTCAAAGATGAAAACTCTCTACCCGAACCTATTCATGCATACGGAAAGTCCAAACTGATAGCGGAAGAGATATTTCGTGTCTGGCAGCAAAAAGACTATTCCAGTCGCAAACTAGTGATTTCTAGGCCCGCAGTTATCTTTGGCGAAGGGGAACGTGGGAATTTTTCCCGCATGGGACGCGCAATGTCAAAAAATAGATTTGTAATTCCTGGTAACAAAGATGTCGTTAAGTCAAGTGGATACGTCAAGGATTTAGTCCGATCTATGATATTCGCACTAGGTTATTACGAGAACTTCGTTTTGTATAACTTTGCTTTTCCCGAGGAATATTCGATTAAACGCATATCGCATTCAATGGCAGCTATAGGTGGATTCAAGACTCCAAAGAACGTCAACTTAAAATACCTTGTTCCCTTGCTCCTCAAATCTAAGGCTTTAAACCAAGTTGGGCAACGCATTGAAAAACTCCTTTTGCCAACACGAATAGCTCCTCGGTTTCTCCAAGAAAAAGGTTTCAAATGGAATTATGACCTTGAAAATTCGCTAGATGAATGGTTCAGGCAAACTCAATTTGATCAGAAGGGAGACAGATGACTTTCTCTGAGTTAAAAATACATGTGCATGATTTTGCTGGTCATCCATTCCAAGCAGAGTTGAGTAACGAGTTGTCAAATATGGGTTACGAGGTTATACATACATATTTTCTACATGGAAGTGTCCCAAAGGCGAAATTTGAAGACTTAAATTCAACTGGAAAGATAAAGTTTCAAGCAATACGACTAAACCAAAAATATGAGAATCAAAATCTAACTAAGAGAATATTATTTGAGTTTGGTTTTTTTTTGAAATTATTAAAAGTGCATTTTTTGGAACGTCCAAATATCAACATGTTTGCCAATACTCCACTCCTGACAGCAATATTGTTCAGAGTCTTTGCAAGGGGTTCTGTATTCGTTTTATGGCACCAAGATATTTTCTCGAGTGCCATACGCCTTTTGTTTGAATCCGGTCAAAAGCCGCTGAGTTTTATAAGAGAGCGTCTAGTTTGGATCGTGAAGTTGATGGAAAGCTGGCTAGTTAACAGAAGTGCTTGGGTTATATGCATCTCAGAATCTTTTTTAGAAATGTATAAATCTTGGAAAGTGGATTTAAAGAAAGTTACAGTAATAGAAAATTGGGCTCCTTTGAATCAGTTCACTTTCACAGGGAGTTCATTTTTTTCAGTCAATTCACCAAAATTCCTTTACGCAGGGACATTGGGACTTAAACATAACCCTCAATTACTAATTGATTTCATGCGAAAACTAGAAAATACTGGTTTGTCGCCCCAGCTTAAAGTTATATCTCAAGGTCAAGGGGCAGAATATCTCCGACAGAATTATGCTAAAAATAATGCAATAGAAATAAAAGATTTCGTTACCTTAAACGAACTAAACTCAGAGCTCAAATTTGCAAATTTCACCTTGATGATATTAGAGGAGGGGGCGTCGAATTTTTCGGTTCCGAGTAAGACCTATTCTTATCTTTCGGCCGGGAAGTGTGTTATTGCTTTTGCTCCATCAGATAATGCTGCTTGTTTAGCGATATCTAAAGCAGGTTCATTTGTTTTTGAGCCAAGTTCTGCTGGAATTGAATCGGCTGCCGAAGTAGTAAGTAGTTTGGATGTAAATTCTTTGCAAAACTTAGAAAAGAAATCACGGGAATTTGCGCTTTCTAATTTCGATGTAGGTAGAAAAGCGGAAGCATTCAGTAGGATATTCCAAAAATCGTATCTCGGATAAACTAGTCCCGAATAATTGTTCCAGGAGGAACATTTTCTTTAATTGTTGCGCGCGCCAGAATAGTAGCGCCTTGCCCGATGGTTACCCCTGGCAAAACTAAAGTTTGCGCTGCAAGCCATACGCCACTCTCGATTCTAATTGGGGCATTTCGATAACTAAATTGAGCACTCTTATAGTCGTGGCTTCCTGTACAAATCATTACACCTTGGCTCAAACACACGTCATCCCCAATTTGTATCTGCTCTAAATTGAGCAGCCAAAGATCTTCTCCTAGCCAACAATGATCGCCGACTTCTAGTTTCCAGGGCCATAGGACACGAACACGATGTCTTATTAGTACATTTTTGCCAATTGTCGCCCCGAACATCCTTAAAATTGGCGGTCTAAATCTTTGAGGAAGCCACCATTTCATGAAGAAAACATTCATAATCCCAAACCAGAGGGCTTGGATTAGATAATTGCGCCCTTTGTTGTAACCTTTCCGATCGAAATTAGAAAGTTTTCTCAAATAGTCCTTGGAACCGCTCATACAGAAGTAGTTATAGTCTCGCTTCTTGAAACAGAATTTACTTGTTGATCAATCCAAGCATAAGTCTTTTCAATGCCTTGCTTCAATGACATTTGATAATCCCAAGCCAGTTTTTCTCTAATCAACTTATTCGAGGAATTCCTTCCCCGCACGCCAGTTGGGCCATCAATATATTCCACCGAGATTTGCTTTTTTGCCACTTCGGCTGTAATTTTCACTAATTCATTAATTGAGACCATCTCTTCGGACCCTATATTCACGGGACCCGTAAACTCCGGATGTAGCATTAATCTTCTTGTTGCTTCTATACATTCATCGATATAGAGAAATGATCTTGTCTGCTTGCCATCTCCCCAAATTTGAATTGTCCCGGAATTTGGTGCTTCCGCAATCTTTCTACATATTGCCGCGGGCGCTTTCTCTCTTCCTCCCGTCCAAGTTCCGTATGGACCAAAAATATTATGATATCGGGCTATACGAGCTTCGATTCCATAATTTCTCCCAAATGCTAGGTATAAGCGTTCACTAAAAAGTTTTTCCCATCCATATTCACTATCTGGCGCTGCCGGGTAAGTGGATGCTTCCTCGCAATTAGGATTGTCCGGATTGACTTGATTGTGGGCAGGATATATACATGCAGACCCACTATAGAAAATCCGAGTTCGACTTAGACCTCTTCGAGTCTTGATCTTGGACATTTCGTCAAGAACATTCAAATTAATTGTTGCGGAGTTATGCATGATATCTGCGTCGTTGTCGCCAGTAAAAACAAATCCAGCGCCCCCCATATCGGCCGCAAACTGATAAATTTCACTAAAAGTCCCGTCGTGTAATTCAAGGACGTCAGAAACAACTGCCCTGTCTCGCAAATCCCCAATCAAAAATTCGTCCGCTGATGATTTAGAAAATTCCGGATTCTTGAGATCTACTCCCCTCACAAAGTATCCTTCATGCTTAAGGCGTTTAACCATATGCGAGCCGATAAACCCACCGGCACCAAGTACTAATGCAGACTTCATCAGATATCCTTTAACTTGAGGTTAACACTTAATACGTTACTCTACTAGGGAACAGGAGAATAGTACAGAAGAATAGGGTCATAACCTGTCAAAACTAGCGGTAGAAATATTTTTATTCACGCTATTTCTCCAGAGCGTGACTTCAAATCGAGCGGATATACTCTTCAAGTGAAAAATACGGGGGTTTCTAAATCTGCCTCAAAACCTCAATCCATCTTTATTCGAAACCTCTTAGTCTTTATTGCCATTGTTTTCGCTCAATTCCAATTCTTAACTTACTCAAAATTCCCAATTACATTTTCGCTTTTTGCTCTGCTGCCAACTTTGTTCATAATTTTTGAAGGTAAAATTCGATCTTCTATTCTAGTTTTATTACTCTTAGTCAATATAAACTTTCTGCTTACTTATTTCATTTACGCTTCTACGATCGAAACCACAGAGTGGTTTCGATCTTTCACTCTATTTCTGTTTGCTGGAATTGCCATTCTGTTGATGGCAAGGACCCCTATCAGCAACTTGAAGGAGTATCTGCCAGCAATTCGCCTTACGATAATTGTTTCGAGTATATTCTCAATTGCTCAGGCAATATTTGGCAATAAGAGAATTGAATGGCTCGAAAAACCTTTTGGGTATTTTACAAATTACTTTAAGCTTCCTGGAGATTACTCCGAAAGATTCCCGAGAGCTTATGGCTTTTATAATGAGCCTTCCTTCAACGCTATTGTTGCACTCGCGGTCTTGCCATATGTTTTAACTTTGGAAACAAGACATAAGAATAAATTGCTTTTCCTTGTTTTCGTATGGCTACTTTCAGCGAGATCATTTTCGGGTTTAGTTTCCTACATTATCCTCTTTAGCCTTATTTTTTTTTCAACAAAGAGAAAAGGTTTTAATGTTGCACTAATTGCCGTGACATTTGCTATTTATGCAAATTATTTGATATATCGATTAAATTCCATCTCCGAAGATGGATCAAGTGCAAATTACCGAACTGTTGGTGCTCTCAGATTATTTGTGTCCGAGTTTCCCTCAAAACCTTTTGGTTCGCCACTTGGCACGAGAGAACAACTTTTATTCAATTACCAGATAATTCTAAATCGACAGGTGGGAGTTAGTGTAGACAATGGCTTTTTGTATTTTTTACTAGTCTCAGGAATCCTCGGAATCGTTATTCTGCTGTTGGCAATAATTTTAGTCTGTCGACTTTGTGTCTTGCACTTTCGCCTTCAGGATGAAAATTGGCCAATTTTTCTAATTCCATTATTTCTTATTTTTGCAACTGGTTCAATTAATATGCCCGAATTTCTTTTAATGATGGCAATTTGTATTGCTTGTTTAGGAAAACACCATAAAAACATAGTAAACGCTAAAGAACTTGCAAAATATGAAAATCTTATTCGTCAACACTAAGCTTAACGGTGGGGCTTTTAATTTTATTGATACTCATATTAGTCAACTCAATGATAAGGGTCATGAATGTCGTGTAATTTACGGATATGGGAGACATGCCCTTAAGGAGAAAAAAAGTTTCTATTTTGAAGTTTTTAGAACTACGAAATTTCCAAACGCAACTGCAAATTTTCTTGTTAATAGATTGCTTGGAAAAGACTTATTTGCGCCAGACAAGTCATCAGGAAGATCTCTGAGGAAGATGATTGAATGGTCAGACTTGATTCATTTGAATGTTATTCACTCTTATGCTTGGCCCTATAAGTGGCTACTGGAGATGATCGAAGAATCTCAAAAACCCGTAGTTTGGACTGCTCATGATTCGTGGATGCTGACCGGCAGATGCTCGGTTCCCGGCAGCTGCTCTCAATGGAAATCTGGATGTTTCCCATGTTCGAATCGGTCCGCATACCCGGCTTCTTTATTTGATTTAACTAATATCGAATTTTCTACCAAAGTTGACACTCTCAAGTCATTTGTCAATCGCGATAAAGTCGCCTTGATAACCTGCGCCGATTGGCTTGCTAGTGAGTTTGAATACCAAGGGTTTCGTAATGTTCGAAGAATACATAACTCTGTTAACGATATTTTCTTCTCAAATTCACAAGGCCACATGCGGAAGCGCAGTTCTTTTTTGTTCGTATCGAGGTATCTGGACTCACGGATCAAGGGTAAAACCGCTGATCTGGCTGAAATTTCCAGAATGCTGGGCGATGCTTTAACAGTAGTGGGGGATTTTCCCACATCTGAACTTAAGTCTACTGGTGCTAATATTATTCCAGCAATAGCGGATCAAAGGGATTTGGCAAAATTATTCCGCGAAAATGAAAATTTAATTTTTTTAAGTCAAACTGATTACTTCTCATTAACTGCCATCGAAGCCTTGGTCTGTGGAATGAAGATTGTTGGCCTGAAGTCTCCAAATCTTGTCGAGTTGGCTCAGTTTGGTGGAGTGAGTATTGCAAATTCTGTAGAAGAATTATTAACAATAATAAATAAGCAAGAGGTTGCGCCAGTTGACAGCGACTACTTTAAAGCTTCAAGAATGAGCCGAGAATACTTAGAAATCTACTATGAGTTATTGGAGTATTGACATGCTTCTTTCAGTGATAACAATTAACTTAAATAACCTAGAGGGTCTAAAAAAAACTTATAACAGCTTAATGCCTCTATTCAATGATACTAGAGTAGAGTGGTTGTTTATAGACGGAGATTCTACTGATGGTTCACAGAAGTTTGTCTTGGAAAGCGGCAAGGCTGCCTATCAAAGTAGTGAGAAGGACAACGGGATATATGATGCTATGAATAAAGGTCTGCAAGCATCAAAAGCTAACTTTGTTTGGTTTCTGAACTCAGGCGATGAGGCGATTAACGTAAATTATCTCCTTCAAGAGTTAGAATCCTCGACCTCTACTGACATCTTATTCTTTGGCTGGCAGCAATATACCCTGGGTAAGCTTTCAACTTACAGAGCGAAGCCTAAATGGTACATAAAACACAGTCTTCCAACGCGACACCAGTCGATTATTTATGGAAAGAAAGAAGCGCAAAAAATCATCTATGACCTTAAATACCCGGTTGCGGCCGACTACGCTTTCACTGCTACGATTATGGCTTCTCAACTGACTCGAATAAAAAGTATAGATTTTCCCATCTCTATTTTTGACACGACTGGTTTCTCTTCGAATAGAAGTCGTCAAACCGCACAGGAAGCTTGGCGAATTCAGAGAGAAATTTTGAAACTTCCTTCTATATTTAGAATTATTAGTCTTGTGATAAAGTCCCGAAATTTCTGGAAAGACTTCTCCTAAATGACTTCTTTGAGCACTTTAAGAAGTTTTTTCTTTGACTCATTTAGAATTTTAAGTCCAGCTTCTAAAGCGAAATACCTCGCGCTCGTAGTTTTTCAAAGTTTTGCCGTAATTTTAGATTTAATCGCCATAACATTACTTACTTCGTTGACACTCTCCTTGATCAAGCCAACTTCACTTCAGGATCAAAACAATTTCCTAGCGCTGAATCGTTTACTTTTTCACTCAACCGACTTTGGGAAGCAAATTCAGGGTGATATTGGAGCACTTGCACTAATGGTATTGACCGCTTTTTGTGTACGGACTCTTTTTGCATTGTTTTTTTCCCACATTACATTAATTTTTCTTGCCAATGAATCGATTCGAATACTCAGGATTCAAGATCCGTACCAAAATGAGTCTCTTACATCCTCAACTTCTGAATTGCAACGAAGTATTTACTTCAATACATATGGTCTTCGTATGGGAATCATTGTAGTTTTGTGGTCAGCATCAATTCTGATTAGCGAGGCAATAGCCTTGGTAGTGATGGCTCTCCTAATGCTAGTTACAAGCTCTACGAATGCTCTATTACTGGTCGTATATCTTTCGTTTTCAACATATCTCCTCCAGAAATTTATGCAAAAACGTGGTTCTAAAATTGCAATTCGTTTGCAAAAGTCTCTTCTCGATGCCTCTACTCAGATTCAAGTAAATGACAGATTGTCAAAGGAATTTGCCCTTCAAGGAACTTTAGAAGAACATTTTGAATCCATGAAGAGATCCCTAAAAGATTACTTTTACTCAAGTTCCCACGAAAATTGGTTACACAGTTTGCCGAAATATTTTTTTGAACTCGCTCTAGTTGCAGCCATCACTATAACAATTTTCTTTAATTCTTTTGGTTCGAATACGGAAAACGAAATGTCTTCTATTGCAATCCTCCTTGCCATCAGCTTTCGAGTGCTACCTTCAGTTCTACGGTTGCAGTCTGGTATCGCAGGCATTCGATCGGGAGGTGAGCAAGCAAAGGGCTTTGTTGATTCGAGATTTTCACACGGAAATATTGAGGACACGCGTCAAAAACATTCAAGGCAATTAGATAAATTTTTTCGTAATGACTTTCCCCATGTCTTCACTTTATCGATGAAAAATATTGAATTTACTCATCGGAAAAGTTCATCAAAATTTTCAATTCCTGCAAATTATGAATTTACCGCAGGTCAATCTCTCGCAATAGTTGGTCCGTCCGGATCGGGTAAAACCACACTCATGAATTTGATGCTCGGATTTTTGGAGCCAAATTCCGGGTCAATCACAATTAACAATATAAATCCAAGAAATTACGTACTACTCAATCCAGGCAAAGTATCTTACGTGCCTCAAAGGCCATTTATTCTAGATGGAAATTATGAGATGAATGTAACTCTCAATTCTAGATCCGAGACTGCCGAATCGATGATTATTTCTCTAAGGACTAATTTTGAGAACATGTTGAAAAACTCTACATCAGCCCCTTATTTAGATTTTTTTGAAGGAGGCAAACTTGGAAATCAATTGAGTGGTGGTCAACAACAAGTGATTGGAATTGCCAGAGCCTTAAATACCTCACCGAAAGCTTTATTTCTTGATGAGTCGCTTAGTGCGATGGATCAAAACTTAACTAGTGATGTTTTTAAATTCCTTCAAAAGTACAAAGAGGAAAACTTACTAGTAATGATTACTCATTCTGAAGAGCTAGCAAGAAGATTTGATAGACGCTTAAGAATAATTGAAGGTCAAATATTTGAAGACTAAGTTGGTTTTTGATTTAAACTTTGCTTCCTTAATCGATCTGTTTACGAATCCCATCATAGAACTCCGTCTTAGGTCTGCATTTTAAACGTTCTTTTGCCTTCGCATTCGATCCTCTAGTCTCTTTCTGGTCCCCTTTTCTAGATGGCAAAAGACCTGATCTTTGCTTTTCGTTTCATAATTGATTCGATCATGGCAATTACATCTAATAAAGATCTCGTCTCATCTCCACAAATATTGATTATCTTCGGACAAACATTTACTTGGATTGCACTCACTATCATATCGATACCATCGTCAATGTAGGTATTACTACGAAACTGTTCACCGCTACCATAAATGTGAAATCCCGAATTGTTTCTTATTGATTCAATAATTTTAGAGTAAGCCATGTCAGGGCGCTGATTTGGTCCATAAACTGAAAAAAGTCGCAGTATTCGAGAATCTATATTGGTCAATTTAGAATAAACTTCAATTAATTTTTCAGCTGCCATTTTCGAAATGCCGTGCGAAGAAATAGGATTTATTTCTCCGGTCTCGTCTCCGATGGCAATTTCCCCGTAAACGGATGATGTTGATGCCTGAACGAATGTTCTGCAATGCCTATTTTCCGCGAGAACATCTATTAATCGATTCAATCCAATAGGATTACACTCGTAATACTCTGCTCCTGGCTCCAATTTGCACTCAATCCAGGCATTGCGGCAAGGATAACAACTCTATCTATTGGAGAGTTTTTTAGCTTGTCTAGGGAGTCATAGCGTGAGTCTTTCTCAAGGAAGATGTGATCCTCCCCCAAAAGGCTCAATTCTCTCCATTTTTGTCTTCTTTTCAGCTGGATAGAGGTCATTCAAAAAAATAATCGACAGCGATTATATTCTCTCCGTTATTAATGAGTCTTCGGGCGAGATGGGAACCTATCAAACCCGCAGCTCTTGTCACTAGAATGTACATTCAGAGCCCTTTTTTTTCTCTTAAGTATTGCAATTGACGATGCAACTTTTCATTTTGACTGAAGAACAGTCTTTACAATAATATAAAATCGTAAGAGTTCTACTACAAATGAATTTTTTTTGACAACTCTACCGAGCTTTAGAATATTGAGTTTTGCCATTAGCGCATACGCTTGTTGATCCAATGCGTACTGATTGGAGATTGATCGAAGATGTTTACGAACATACACTAAGGGATTCTCAGACGACATGAATACTGCATTATGTTTGTAAAGCATTCTTAACCAGATATCATAATCTTGTGAAAACTTGAAAAGTGGATCGTAGCCACCAGTTAATTCAAAGCAATCTTTACGAAACATAACACTGGAGTGCATTATGCAATTGCGTCTTCTGATTTCTCGCCGAAAATCGGAGACTATGTCCGATTTGCCTATTTCCATATTTTCTTGATTTATGAATACCACTGGGGAAAAATGTAAACAGATTTCAGGATATTTCAAAAACTGCATCCATTGTTGGTTAAAACGATCTAAAAATACCAAATCATCCGGATCTAATCTAGCAATTAGATTGAATCGAGACTCTTTAACTCCATTATTAAGTGCCACAGAAAGATTGTTGTCGCCAGTATTTACCAAGATTCTTAGATTGTTCTGTGCCCTACTCAATTTCTCTGCGACTTTTCTAGCTTCTGAGGTTCCATAATTGTCTACTAGGACAATTTCATACGGGCAAGGCATTTTCGACTTCAAAACAGAGTCTAGGCCCTGCTCTAGTAACTCAGTTTCATGAGAGAAAACCATGACAAGCGAGATCCCAGTAGGCTTTTTATGGTCATGACCGATTTGCCGCACGCTGTAATTGTATTCCACCGCCTTCGTATCGTACACAATGACTAAAAAGAAGATACATTTGCGCTGTGAATCAGCGCATAAAAATATTTGCACTCGGTCATCAAGATTCACAATCAATGATAATTCCGAAAAACTCTTCTGTTGAATTTATTAACCTTAGTCAACTGAGAATTCCAGAGCAATATTTAGGGAATCAGCTGGCTGAAAGTAGGATTTTTTTGTCCGATATTCTTGAACGATCGCTGACTGAATATGAGTACATAGGCATTATTCCGGCAAGATGGAACGCTCGTTTCCCGGAATACGAATTGAACTCAGCAGTCACCACTCTATTGCATGCTCGCAATAACAATGTGGTAGTTGCTCCCATGGCGTCGACCTTGAGGAGTCGAAATTCCATTTCAACTTGGATTCGGTGCAATGATTTATCTCACCCAGGAATAAGTCGATATTTAAATGATATTCAAGATTCAAGTACAAACAATCAATATGTGGGGAAAGCATTTGAGTATCAGCCGGTTGCAATTTTGAGCAACACCTTTTTAATTCACTCAAGTATTTTTCAGAACTTATTGCAATTTTGGAGAGAAAACTTTTTTCAATTTCTTTCTAGTGACTTTCCAAAGTACGATTTCACTTATAGATGTAGAATTTGCGGGTTTATCTCGTCTGACGGCGTCGGTCGCTTCGACAATAGTAGGCACTCAGGTTTCTTGGGAGAGAGGTTAACTAGCCTTTTCTTCCTCTCAAAAGAAAATCTTAAGGTAGTATTACCTGATGGCAATTCGCCTGAATATTTCTTTAGTAGTCGTGCTTTAGAAACGTTGAGCACTAAATCAAGCTTGCTACACACCACTTACTGTAACCTGAAGATTGCTACGAGCAGATGGATTCCGCGAAGGAGAGTGTATTGCCATAGCAACTAAAGATAAAAACATTCGTCCTTCCATAAGAAAAGCAATTGAAAGCGCCTCCGTGGTCGTGGTTGGAAGTGGTCTGTTTGGCCTGACAATTGCTGAGCGAATTGCAAACATACTGAAAATGCCAGTTGTGGTTTTAGAACGCCGTGAACACATCGGGGGGAACGCATGGTCATTTCGCGATGCTTCTACTGGAATTGATGTACATCAATATGGAACTCACATTTTTCATACCTCGAACGTGAAGGTTTGGGAATATGTAAATCAATTTACTGAATTTACAGATTATCGGCATTCGGTCTGGGCAAATCACGAAAAAAGGATGTATCCACTTCCTATCAACCTTGCTACATTGAATATGTTTTTCGAAAAAAATTTCTCACCTAGGGAAGCTCGAGACTTTATTAAAGCCCAGGAAATTCATGACGAATCTCTTGATTCTTTTGAGTCTAAAATGCTTTCTGTTATGGGTTCAAAACTATATAAAGCTTTTATACGTGGATACACTCTGAAGCAATGGCAAACTAATCCCAATCAACTACCATCTTCCTTAGCTGGAAGAGTTCCTATCAGGTATAACTTTAATTTGAATTACTTTGAAGATAGTTTTCAAGGCATTCCAAAAATGGGCTACGACTCTCTCATGGAAAATATGATAAAGAATTCATTGATTTCTACATTTACCGACACCGATTTCTTCGATGTAAAAAATCTAGTCTCGCGAAGTAAACTTGTTGTTTATACCGGACCCATTGACGAATACTTTGATTACCAATTTGATCTTTTAGGTTGGCGAACTGTTGATTTATCATTCGAAACTTTACCATTGGAAGATTTTCAAGGAACTGCAGTTGTCAATTACTCTGACGTGCGAGCACCTTTCACAAGAATTCACGAATTTCATCACTTAAATCCCGAAAGGCGTTTTCGTAGTGACTTAACAATAGTCGCAAAAGAGTATTCACGGCTTGCAGGTAAGAATGACGAACCCTACTATCCGGTTAATACAGAGATCGATCGTGATCGTTTCTCAAAATATCGATCTTTGGTATCAAAAGAACATAACGTCATCTTTGGTGGAAGACTCGCAACTTATAAGTATTTGGATATGCATATGGCAATTGCAAGTGCTTTAGTAAAGTTTGAAACTGAAATCCTACCTGTATTAGGAAAGTAATTATTTCAATTTGGAAACTTTATATTCATTAGTAATAACTTTTCAATATATTCTCCAATCTTAAATTTCCTTCGAATTTACTTTTCTGATTTTTGCTTCTAGCTAGTTTTTACTGCCTTGACATACAGGGCTTGCTCATCATCATGTCTAGGCGGTTATTCCTTAAATCTATTCAACATTTGATATTCGCTTACTTTCTCAATCGAGTGAAATCCGGAGCGTTTTAACACAAACTCAAGTAGTCCAAAATCAAAAAGATTTTTGTGTTCTCCATTTTGATAAAAGATTGTATTAATAAACATACTGCTGGGAAATTGCTCCAAAGAAAAATCCTTATCGCGTTTTTTCCTTCCTTCAATGAGTTTCTCACATTTGTTATCCATGTAGGATTCGCATATCTTCTCAATGTCCGGGCAAGAGACCCAGAATTCTCCTTTTGTTGCCAAAACTCTGTGAACTTCTCTCATTAAAGGCATAACTTCTCTCTCTATATCCAAATGTTCAATAAGATGTTGAGATACGATTGTTTCGAATTGACAATCTTTAAATGGAAGTTTCCCTTGACTGAAGTCGATATTGATGTCTGCCTTTTCCAAATCTAGATTTAGCCATTCCGGCACATTTCTATTACCGCTACCTAATTGCAAAGTTTTGAATTGACCTAAACTTTTGTTCTTCTAATGCATTCGTCTAGTTTGAAACCTAGCTCGCATTTTTCTTAAGTCAAACATGAAGGCTCTTATTGTCGCCGAAAAGAGCGAATCTTTTACCAAACCCTTAATTCTATTTTCGAGCACAAAATATTATAGTCAGAAGCAAGATAACTTTGCGAACCATAATTTATCAAAACAAACAATCATTATTGCTTCGTCCCCGATTCTGCTTAGCTTATCTGTTCATACTAAGTACAATATGAACATGGATTACTCTGACATATTTGCGGAAATCTACAGAAATAGAAGGTGGGGTAGGCGTGGCCCTGCATCTGGAGAAGGCTCAAGAAGAGATGCAGCAGTCCCCTTCACTCATTATCTTTCAGGATTTTTAGCAGGGCGACCGGAAGTCCGTAAGATTCTTGATTTAGGGTGTGGCGACTTATCCCAATGGCCTTCAGAAATATTCAAAAATCATCTTTATACGGGGATTGACTTAGTTCCTAATGTCATGAAGGACCAGATAAGTCAATTGAAAACTTTAGATTCAAATCTATTACCAGGCAATTTCCTCGAGTTAAACTTACCCGCTGCAGATTTGGTTATAATTAAAGATGTTTTAATACATTTGCCTTTTTCTGACTTTCAACGGACAATAAACAAGCTATCTGAATACCAATGGATTCTTCTCGTGACGGATATTTTTTCCCACGGTTTTCGAGTCTCCTTAGGAAAGGTAAAGCGGAGCGTATCGCGAGGATCTTTGTATGGAAATCTGATTCAAAGATTATTTCAAGCACGTGATATTTTGACGTCGGACATCGCACCAGGAGGTTACCACTGGGTTGATGTCAATAATTTTCTTGATGTACTTCTCTTGCAAGAGTTAAAAATTGTTTCACAAATTACTTACAAAAACTCGGGATACACTTTGGGCAGAACGACCATAAAACAGATTACCTTGCTTAGGAAAGTCCGATAAAAGATTTCGCTAGATTTTTTATTTAATTTGTGTATCTTGCATAAGAATAGAGCTCTTGCAAGAAAACATGCAGTTTTTTGTACAAGAGATTAGAGAAAAGATATTGAAGCCTTACTATACTTACAGCTTTTCAATCAACAAGAGCTTTTTAGCACGGAATTACTAGCACATAAAAGGCCTTGCCACCTCAAAGAATTAGGGCTCAAATCGAAATAACTCTAGCTACTCATACATTATGGGTAGTAGCTACCTATTTCTATTCTCGGGGTCGATGAACATAACTGAATTAACTGCATTCTTCAGAAAAATTGTTAGAACTGACCCATTTCACTTTTCTTGCAAGTATGAATCACTCTTGCATGATGAGTAATCGGATAACCATATTTGAATCGTTAAAGTGATCCCTTGCCTGAAAGAAGAACGCCGATTGTCCGAAAAATCAATGCAAAATCTCTAGCTAGGCTCCAATCTTGAACATAGGCAATATCACTAGACATCCGCTCTTCCCATGAAGTTAATTTCCTACCAGATGTCTGCCATAACCCTGTTAGTCCCGGCTTAGCGATAAAGCGAGATTGATGAGTTAAGAGAACCTGCGGTATCTCTTGATGGAGAATCGGTCTCGGTCCAACAAGAGACATAGTGCCAATTACTACACACCAGAGCTGGGGTAATTCATCGATAGACCAACGTCGAAGGAATCTTCCAATTGAAGTGATTCTTGGGTCTCTTTTATATCTATCTGACATTTGAGCATCAGGTCTTCCTAAGACTTCTAAACGAAGATCAGAGGAGCCTACATACATGGTACGAAACTTCGGGAAAAGAAAGGATCTACCTCCTAAACCCACTCGACTATCAAGGTAGAGAGCAGGTCCTTTTGAAGTCAGCTTAACTCCCACTGCCGCCATAAGCATGATTGGAAGAGAGATCAGGAGGAATATCGATCCAAGAGTTAAGTCGAAAGAACGCTTTATAAATCTTCCGGAGTCCAAAATCCTTGGTTCGCGAATCTTTAGTAAGCCGATCGATTTACTCTGATCTAACCTATTGATAATCGGTGAAATTCTAGAGACCATCAACACCTCTACAACGAGATCTCTGGTTTCATCGCTTAGGCCAAGAAATTGGCTCGTCTCGGTCATAGTGCCAAATCCAATCAGGATCGTATCCAAATTGTTTTTCTTGATTATGTCTTTAGTTTCCACCATCCAATCTCTGGAGCTTCTCTTGTTTGGAGGGGAGATTCGAAGAAATTCAAAAATCTGACCCTCGTAGATATCTTCAAGTTCTCTTTTCGTTTGGGTAAAGTCCGCTCTAGAGCAAACAACCAGAACTCTTCTAGAACTACTTATGGAAAACCGTTTACTTAGAAATTCCTGATAGAGAAGCCGACTAACTATAAGAAATATTGCTGTAGTTATCAGCATCGTTCCTACCCAGATACGGGAAATTGGCATCTTTATCAGATATAGGATGGCAAAAATGATGAGTGCAACTCGCCAAGCAGCTGAGGCGATGGAACTGAGTGAGTCAATACCTGGGAGAAAGTTTGATCGTGCCCAACTAGAACTGAGATAGAGCCCACCGATCCAGATAACTGAATATCCGGTTAGACGGAGAGCCAAGATATCGGGACTATCAATAAATGAATTATCAAATTGCGAACGAAGAAAAGTCGCAAGAGATGCGGAAATAATTATTACAGACACATCTAGGCGGAAGGCAATTCCAGCGTAGCGACTCGTTAACGCCCCAAATGACCCTGAGGATTGCTCTTTCAATTCTCCCCCGCTTTTCTGGTAGGCCCAAATTCTAAAGCTTGGTCGGGAAAGCTCAAATAGGGGATACTTGCGCTATACATAAGTTGAAAGGAGCATAGTTGGATATCAGGGATTTTTATCGACTCGTGATTCGAAACCTCTGGCGAATCATTATCTCGATAACATTTGGGATCTTGCTTTCGCTTGCTATTACTCTAAACACGCCCAAAAGTTATACGGCACAAGCCCAGCTCTTTGTCTCAACTCCCCCTGCCGCAATCGACATTGGATTACTTGCAACCGGTGGAAACTTCACACAGCAGAGAGTAAAGACCTATGCAAATGTAATCAATGGACCAGACACGCTTAGACCCGTCATTGAAGCTTTGGCATTGGATCTTGAGTGGTTTGAATTGGCGAAAAAAGTAAAGGGAAGCGCTCCGCTTGACACTTCACTGATTAATCTAAGCGTCTCAGATAATGACCCGGTGTTAGCAGCTGCCCTTGCAAACGCGATAGGCAAGCAGTTTGAAAGCACAGCTGCTCTACTAGAGGTAGAGGATGCACTTGGTTCATCTCCGGTTAAGGTAACGCTTGCAAAGTTCGCAGTAGTTCCCACGTCGCCGTCATCGCCAAAACCGGCCTTAAATCTCTTGCTTGGTTTAATTCTAGGTTTTGGTCTTGGAGTTGGAATCGGAATTCTCCGACAAATTTTTGACGATACAGTAAAAAATGAGGATCAATTAGATGGACTAGAGCTTCTTGGAGCGGTTGGCTTTGATCCAGAGGCGGAGAATAAGCCACTAATTTCTGAGGTGAGTAATTTTAGTACGAGATCTGAGGCATACAGGCAGCTTCGTACAAATCTTGAATACTTGCGAGCTGAAAATCCACCCCAAGTAATCTCTATTGCCTCACCTTTGCCTGGTGAAGGTAAAACAACTACTTCTCTAAATCTAGGGATTGCCTTTGCGCGATCTGGTTACAAAGTTCTTTGCATGGAGTGCGATCTACGGCGACCCTCGGCAAACGAATTTATTCCGGACCACTGTAAGGAATTCGGAGTAACCGAGATTCTCAATGGGAAGGTCCCATTAAAGGGCAAAAAAGGATTGATTTCCTTGATCCAGTATGACGAGGGCACCGGAATTCACCTATTAGCTTCAGGAGCGCAGGCGCTAAACCCTTCAGAGCTGCTCGACTCGCCAATTTACGAAAAAGTAATTAAGAGGCTTCGCAAAGACTTTGACTTCATTCTGATTGACTCGCCGCCATTACTGCCAGTGACTGATGCAGGTTTAATTGCTCAACAGTCGGATGGAGTCTTATTGGTTATTAAAGCCGGTAGCACAAAGATTGATCAATTCAGAGGTGGTCGAGACTTACTAACCAAAGTGAATGTCCCTATTCTTGGCGTTATACTTAACATGATTCCACTTGATAGAAATGGTGAGGCTTACGGCTATAGATATGGCTACTCCTACGGATATAAGCGAAAGTATGGAATCTACGGAGCAGGTGATTATGGGGTTGAACTAGTTAAAGGCGAAGAAGATCGACCATACGCGCCCAAAATTAAGGTGAGAGATGTGGTAAGTGCGCGTGAAGTGAAACGAAAACAAAAAAAGGTTGAACGTCTCCTGCGTAAGATTGAAAAGGCGCAAAAAGAAAGGGCGAAGTTAGATCCAAATGCCCAGGAGTTAAAGAAATATGCTCCCATACATGTTGTGCGCTCACCTAAAGTGCTGGCTTCGCAACCTGCTGAATTCGAAAGACCGAGAGAACAACTCCATCTCGATAATTACCCGGAGAGAATTAGAATCAAGCAACACGTAAAGTTACCTGAGGGCTCAAGATTGGCAAAAGTATTGGCCGAGGAAAGTGATAAGTAGTAAGCGACGAGTCCTGCTTTGGATTCTTGCCCCAATCGGTGCCAGCCTTTTTATCGTGGGGATATTTTTTGTCAGGTGGTATCCCTTGTATGACGAGGGCAAGAACTTCATTGCCTTAACTGAAAATGGCGCCTCTTCAGAGGAGATTGAGAGTAGCGCTGAACGCCT
>Ga0194133_10003796_pt1 | contig 21042 bp, 18 predicted proteins | sample TA2KigOf40mmetaG_FD_155448 | JGI IMG/M metagenome (GOLD analysis project Ga0194133, IMG submission 155448) | Freshwater microbial communities from Lake Tanganyika, Tanzania - TA2015055 Kigoma Offshore 40m | ecosystem: Environmental > Aquatic > Freshwater > Lake | place: Tanzania: Lake...
ACTCGATGCCCCCGGCGAGCCCGAATCGCTCACGGAGGCAGACGCGTGACGACCTTCAGCCAGTGGCGGCACGGAGAGGGGTCGCACAATGCGGCCGACTACTCGATCCCCGAGGACGCGCGCGACTTCCAGGGGGAGCGCGCCGGCTTTGCCACACGCTTCATCGCCAGCGCGATCGATGTCGCTCTCGTCGCCCTGGTGATGATGGGCATCTGGCTCGGCATCGAGATCCTCCAACTCATCTTTACGCCCGGGGTCCAGGTCGATCCACCGCGAGCCGCGACCCTGGTGCTCTGGGGTTATCTCCTGGCCACCGTCTACTGGACTGTGGCCTGGGCGACGAGCGGCCGCTCACTCGGGGCATGGGTCATGGGCGTGCGCGTCGTTAGTCGCAAGGGTGGGCGGCTGAGCTGGCCGGTGTCACTTGCCCGAGCAGCCTTCTCGGTCGGCTTCCCCGTGGGCCTGTTCTGGGCGTTGATCAGCAAGCGCAACCGCTCCGTGCAGGACGTCGTGTTGCGCACCATCGTGATCTATGACTGGAGCCTGCGCGCACCCCTGGTCATCGGGTCGAGGCGTCCGTCGTGACATCAGCGACGATGGCAGCGTAGGCCTCGATCACGTCGTTTGCGGCCAGCGCCACGACGGTGTCGCGCTGGCCGGTGCCCAGGGTGATCTCACCACCGACAACGCGCTGGTCGGCGACCACCGGCAGGTCGAGCCCGAGGGGCGTGATGGTCCCGCGTGCATAGCCCGTGACGCTGAGCGCCTCGTCGGCGTCGGGCAGCGAGAGACGGCTGACGCCGAGTAGCGCACGCAGCTTGGGCCACGACAGCGATCGGTCGCCAGGGACCAGCACGAGGACATAGTCACCCACGCCGCGGCGTACAACGAGTGTCTTGACGACCTGATCGGGTCGCACGCCGCAGGCCCGCGCGGCTTCCTCGACCGAGGTCACGTGGCCCGGGTGGATGACGCGGTGATTGATGCTGCGGCGAGTGAGGTCGAGTACGCCGGGGGCGTCAGACGCGCCGGAAGGGTCATTGTGCGATGTCAAGAGCGGGTGACCGGGATCGAACCGGCACCACCAGCTTGGAAGGCTGGGGCTCTACCATTGAGCTACACCCGCGAACGTGCGAGACATCAGGGTACCCGCTTGCGCGGGCGGCTGCGACGAGCGCCTATGGTCGCATCAGAGCGCATACGCCCGAGCCTAACTTTGCCGCCTCAGGGGAATCCACGTTCTGCGAATCGCTTGGCCGACCGTTGCCCGCGCTTTCGGCGTGCGAATCGCGGTCGACGGGCGGCTAGTGGCGACGGGCGCCGTTCTGCGGTCGAAAAGCGCCACCCGGTGGCACATCCAGACCACAGAAGCACGGGGGACTGCCCACCCCCCCGCACGCGATCGGTGCGCGCCCCGGCCAAGTGCGGAATCACGCGCCCCTAGACTGTCCAGGCTCGCCGTGCGCGGGCACGCGGGGTGTGGCGCAGCTTGGTAGCGCGCCTGCTTTGGGAGCAGGAGGCCCCCGGTTCAAATCCGGGTACCCCGACCAGTGGCCGCGGCTAGTCAGCCGCCCCTGATGGCCGCGCGCGGCCGGCAAGTAGGCTGACGCGACTCACCTTCCGTAGGAGACCTCCAGTGAAGAGCACCGCCGAGACCCTCAGCCCGACCCGCGTGAAGCTCACGGTCGAAGTGCCCTTCGATGAGCTCGCACCGAGCCTCGATGCGGCGTACCAGGCCATCGCCAAGCAGGTGTCCATCCCCGGCTTCCGCAAGGGCAAGGTGCCGGCCCGGATCATCGACCAGCGGGTTGGCCGCGGGGCTGTGCTGGAAGAGGCCGTCAACGAGGTGCTTCCCCGGGCGTACGAGGAGGCGCTCCGCGAGAACTCCGTGGTGCCCCTGGGTCGCCCCGATGTTGAGGTCACCGAGATTTCCGACGGTCAGGCGCTGACCTTCACGGCCGAGGTCGACGTGCGTCCCGAATTCGATCTGCCCGACTACTCCGGCATCGTCGTCGAGGTCGAGGATGCCGAGGTCACGGACGATGACGTCGAGGAGCAGCTCACCGGCCTGCGCGGGCGCTTCGCCTCCCTGACCCCGGTCGAGCGCGCGGCAGCCGATGGTGATGTGCTGCTCGTCGACCTGCTGGGCCACGAGGCCGACGGCACGTCGGTCGAGGATCTGTCAGGGCATGCCCTGTCCTACGAACTCGGCACCGACGGCATGCTGCCGGGATTCGACGATGCCGTGCGGGGTGCGACCGCGGGAGAGACGCGCACCTTCGAATTCACACCGGAGGGTGGGGAGTACGCCGACCGCCCACTCACGGTCGACGTCACCGTCTCGGCCGTCCGCGAGCGCGCCCTGCCGGATGCCGATGACGACTTTGCCCAGTTGGCGTCGGAGTTCGACACCATCGCAGAACTGCGCGACGACATCCGCACGCGGCTTGGCCGCGTGCGCGTGCTCGAGCAGGGGATGCAGGCGCGGGGCAAGGTCCACGATGCGCTCCTGGGCCTGGCCGACTTCCCGCTCCCCGAGGGCGTGGTCCGCCAGGAGGTCGAGGAGTACTTCGCCGACGGCCATGCAGGTGACGACGCTCACCGCGCCGATGTCGAGCGCGAGGCTCGCGACGGCCTGCGTAGCCGACTGCTGCTCGACAAGATCGCCGAGGCCGAGGAGATCTCGGTGGGAGAGTCCGAGCTGTCCGCGTGGCTGCTCCAGAACGCCCCCCGCTATGGCATGTCCCCGGATGCCTTCGCCCAGGCGCTGGTGCAGGCCGGCCAACTGCCCATGGCCATCAGCGATATCCGCCGCGGCAAGGCCCTGGCCGTCGTGACCTCCAAGGCGCGCGTGGTGGATGCCTCCGGGCGCCCCGTGGATCTGGAGAGCGTCGACGCAGAACTGCGGGCCGCCGAGGGCTGACGCCTACGCCCACGGCGAACACGCACGGGCCCGGGACTAGCACGACGGTCCGCGGCGTTAGGGTCGTCAGGCGGTCGGGTCCCCGGCCGAGGGAGAGGAGACCTGCGTGAGCATCGACCTGCGGACCGGTGGCCCGAGCATGACCGGATTCGGCGACATGCTCGATGAGCGACTCCTGCGCGAGAGGATCGTGTGGCTCGAGGGCGAGGTGCGGGACGAGAACTCCAACCGCATCGCCAAGCAGCTTCAGGTGCTGGCGGCGGAGGACCCCGACAAGGACATCACGCTCTACATCAATTCTCCGGGTGGCTCGATCACGGCCGGCATGGTCATCTACGACACCATGCAGCTCATCCCCAATGACGTCACGACGATTGCCATGGGCCTGGCGGCATCGATGGGGCAGTTCCTGCTGTGCGCGGGCTCTCCCGGCAAGCGCTACGCCACACCCAACACGCGCATCATGATGCACCAGCCCCTCGGCGGTATCGGTGGCACCGCATCGGACATCAAGATCCAGGCGGAGCAGATGCTCTTCATCAAGAAGCGTATGGCGCAGCTCATCGCCGAGCACAGCGGCCACACCATCGAGGAGATCGAGGCCGACTCTGATCGCGACCGCTGGTTCACGGCCGAGGAAGCCCGCGACTACCGCCTGATCGACCACGTCTACTCCACGTCAGCCGACGCTCCCGGAGCATCCAAGTGAACGCCGACCCCCGCGTCGAAGGAGACCACATGCGCACCCAGTCGGGCCTCTACGCCCCGCAGGCCCGCTACATCATCCCGGAGTTCCGGGAGCGGGTGGCCAATGGCGAGCGGGTCCACAACCCCTACACCAAGCTCTTCGAGGAGCGCATCATCTTCCTCGGCGTGCAGATTGATGACGCCTCCGCGGATGACGTCATGGCCCAGTTGCTGTGCCTGGAGTCGATGGACCCTGACCGGGACATCCAGATCTACATCAACTCACCCGGTGGCTCCTACACCGCCATGACGGCGATCTACGACACGATGCAATTCGTCAAGCCGCAGGTCCAGACAGTGTGCCTGGGGCAGGCCGCATCGGCAGCAGCTGTGCTGCTCGCGGCCGGCACGCCCGGCAAGCGGTTCGCTCTGCCTCACTCCCGGATCCTCATCCACCAGCCCTACACCGAGGGCGGCGGCCAGGCCTCCGACGTGGAGATCCAGGCCAACGAGATCCTGCGCATGCGCGAGGAGATGGAAACGATCCTGTCTCATCACACGGGGCGCACCAAGGAGCAGATCGAGAAGGACATCGAGCGCGATCGCATTCTCACGGCGGAGGCGGCCCGCGAATACGGGATCATTGACCAGGTCATTGCTTCCCGCAAGGTGCCCGCGCTCTCCTAGGACATGGTGCCCGTCACCTCGGCGTCCGCTACCGGCTGAACGCGCCGGGGCCCCAATTCGCCCCAATCGGCGCCGTGTGGGGGTACCGTCGGAGGCTCGGAGGGCACTCGCCTGCCCTAATGCGAAGGAGTTGCCGTGGCGCGCATCGGCGATGGGGGTGACCTCCTCAAGTGCTCCTTCTGCGGGAAGAGCCAGAAGCAGGTCAAGAAGCTCATCGCGGGCCCCGGCGTCTACATCTGCGACGAGTGCATCGACCTGTGCAACGAGATCATCGAAGAAGAGCTCAGCGACTCCGCGGACATGCCCTTTGATGAGTTGCCCAAGCCGCGCGAGATCTATGAGTTCCTCGACAGTTATGTCATCGGCCAGGACATCGCCAAGAAGGCCCTGTCGGTGGCCGTCTACAACCACTACAAGCGTGTGCAGGCAGGTGCCAACGTCCGCGGTCGCGACGACTCGGTGGAGCTGGCCAAGTCCAATATCCTTCTCCTGGGTCCCACCGGCTCCGGCAAGACCCTGCTGGCTCAGACGCTGGCGCGCATGCTCAATGTCCCGTTCGCCATTGCCGATGCCACGGCGCTGACCGAGGCGGGCTATGTCGGCGAAGACGTCGAGAACATCCTCCTCAAGCTCATCCAGGCTGCTGACTACGACGTCAAGCGCGCCGAGACCGGCATCATCTACATTGACGAGATCGACAAGGTCGCGCGCAAGAGCGAAAACCCGTCCATCACGCGTGACGTGTCGGGCGAGGGCGTGCAGCAGGCCCTGCTGAAGATCCTCGAGGGCACCACCGCGTCGGTGCCCCCGCAGGGCGGACGCAAGCACCCGCACCAGGAGTTCATCCAGATCGACACCACCAACGTCCTCTTCATCGTGGGCGGCGCCTTTGCCGGGCTCGACCAGATCATTGAGCAGCGCATCGGCAAGAAGCGCGTGGGCTTCACCTTCGACATCGTGCCTGAGGACGGCGAGACGCTCGGCAACACCAATCCGGAGGACATCTTCAGTCATGTCATGCCGGAGGACATGCTCAAGTTCGGCATGATCCCCGAGTTCATCGGCCGCTTGCCCGTCTTCACGTCCGTGGCAAAGCTCGACCGTGACGCGCTCATGAAGGTCCTCACGGAGCCCCGCAACGCTCTCGTCAAGCAATACCAAAAGCTCTTCGATCTGGACGGCGTTGAGTTGGACTTCACGGAGGAGGCACTCGGCGAGATCGCCGACCAGGCCCTCAAGCGCGGCACGGGCGCGCGCGGCCTGCGGGCGATTCTCGAAGAGGTCCTTCTCAATGTCATGTACGACGTACCGAGCCGCTCTGACGTCGCGCGCGTGGTCGTCACCGAGGAGACGGTCCGCGACAACGTCCTGCCGACGCTCGTGCCGCGCGAAGTCGAGACGCCCAAGCGCCGTGTGCGCAAGGAATCCGCCTAACCACCGCGCCTGGGCCGTGCACGGCCTCCGCCCCTTATCGACGCTAAGGAAGCCGTTAACGTCGATTTCGGGCGGAATCGGCGCACGAGGATCTATTCCGTGGGCGCCAGGGTCACTTCGACGCTGAGTGCATCTCCGCCGGCCTCGAAGGCAATCTCACCGATGGATCCCGTGGCCTGCAGGTCCCCGGCGATCGCCTGGATGCGCGCCAATGATTCTGCGGGCCCGCTGACCACTGCCCGGCTGACGTCGGCCTTCATCGACGCCTTGGCCTCGCTCTTGGCCCTGCGTACGAGCGATAGCGCAATGGCCGTGTCAGCGATGATGGCTCGGTCTCCGTCGGCGGAGAGGGACGCGATCTCCTCGGCGCTGGGCCAGGTGGTCCGATGGATCGAGCCCTCCTGCCACCATGACCACACTTCCTCCGTGACGAACGGCAGGAACGGCGCGAAGAGTCGCAGTTGCACGTCGAGGGCGATGGCGAGTGCCGCCTTGGCTGACGCAGCAGCCTCGGGACCCTGGCCGCCGTACGCGCGATCCTTGACCAGCTCGACGTAGTCATCGGTGAACGACCAGAAGAACGTCTCGGCGAGCTCCAGCGCCCGCGTGTAGTTGTAGTCCTCGAAGGCGGCCGTTGCCTGACGCACGGTCTCGGCGAGGTCCGCGAGCATCGCGCGATCCAGGGGCGCGGTCACGGCGGAGGCGTCGGGGCCCGACGGGTCGAATCCCAGCACGAACTTCGACGCGTTGAGGATTTTGATCGCCAGGCGTCGCCCGATCTTCATCTGGCCGACGTCGAATGCCGTGTCGGTGCCGGGGCGCCCAGAGGCGGCCCAGTAGCGCACCGCATCGGAGCCGTGCTCGTCGAGCAGTCCCATGGGCGTGACGACATTGCCCTTGGACTTGCTCATCTTCTTGCGGTCGGGATCAAGGATCCAGCCGCTGATCGCGGCATCGCTCCACGGCAGCCGGTCGAACTCCAGGTGGCTGCGCACGACGGTGGAGAAGAGCCAGGTGCGGATGATCTCGTGCGCCTGCGGGCGCAGGTCCATGGGGAAGACCCGCGACCAGAGGTCCTCGTCGCGACTCCAGCCACCGGCGATCTGCGGGCTGAGCGATGACGTGGCCCACGTGTCCATGACATCGGGGTCGCCGATGAAGCCGCCGGGCTTGCCGCGCTGGTCCTCGGAGTAGCCCGCGGGCGCATCGCTCGAAGGGTCGATGGGCAGGTCGGCATCGCCCGGCAGCAGCGGCGAGTCGTAGTCCGGGTTGCCGTCCGCATCGAGGGGGTACCAGATCGGCAGGGGCACGCCGAAGAAGCGCTGACGCGAGATGAGCCAGTCGCCGTTCAGGCCCTCGACCCAGTTCTCGTAGCGCACCTGCATGTGCGCGGGGTGCCAGTGCAACTGGCGTCCGCGCTCGAGGAGCTGCTCGCGCAGCTCGGGTCCGCGACCGCCGTTGGTGAGGTACCACTGCCTGGTCGTGACGATCTCGAGCGGGCGGTCGCCCTTCTCGAAGAACTTCACGGCATGCGTGATCTCGCGCGGCTCACCGACCATGTCGCCACTCTCGCGCAGCAGCTCGACGATGCGCTCCTTGGCCGAGTGCGCTGTCTTGCCGGCGAGCTCGGCGTACGCCGCCTGAGCCTGTGGGGTGTCCATCCACGCCGGGATGTCCGGAAGGATGCGCCCGTCCCAGCCGATGATCGGGCGCGTCGGCAGCTGCAGCTCGCGCCACCAGGTGACGTCGGTGAGGTCGCCGAAGGTGCAAATCATCGCGATGCCGGAGCCCTTCTCCGGATCCGCGAGTGTGTGGGCGACGACCGGCACCTCGACGCCGAAGATCGGCGTGCGGACCGTGCTGCCGAAGAGCGGCTGGTAGCGCGCGTCGTCGGGATGAGCGACGAGGGCAACGCAGGCGGGGATGAGCTCGGGACGCGTCGTCTCGATATAGACGGGCTCGCCGCCGTCGGTGCGCGCGAAACCAATGCGGTGGTAGGCACCGGGCCGCTCGCGATCCTCGAGCTCGGCCTGCGCGACCGCGGTGCGGAAGGTGACATCCCACAGCGTGGGCGCCTCGGACTGGTAGGCCTCGCCCCGCGCGAGATTGCGCAGGAAGGCGCGCTGCGACACAGCGCGGGCGTTGTCGTCGATGGTCTGGTAGGTCTGCGTCCAGTCGATGGACAGGCCCAGGCGTCGCCAGAGCTCCTCGAAGATGACCTCGTCCTCGACGGTGAGCCGCTCGCAGAGCTCCACGAAGTTGCGGCGGGAGATGGGCACCTGCTGCTTGGGATCTGGCTCGGCCGGTGGCTCGAAGGTGGGGTCGTAGGGCAGGGAAGGGTCGCAGCGCACCCCGAAGTAGTTCTGCACGCGGCGCTCGGTCGGCAGGCCGTTGTCATCCCACCCCATGGGATAGAAGACGGAGAAGCCACGCATCCGCTTGTAGCGGGCGATGCAGTCGGTGTGGGTGTAGGAGAAGACGTGGCCCACGTGCAGCGAGCCGCTCACGGTGGGCGGGGGCGTGTCGATCGAGTAGACCTGGTCGCGCGGACGGGTGCGGTCGAAGAGGTAGGTGCCGTCGGACTCCCACGCCTGCACCCAGCGCTGCTCGATGCCGTCGATGCTGGGCTTGTCCGGGAGGCGAGAGCTCATGGGCGCTCATCCTAGGAGGAGGCCACTAGGGTGGCTGATGTGACCGATGCGCCCGGCCCCGACGGCTATGCCGCACTCCAAGCCGAACTCCTTGGGCGCTGGCCCGAAAACGCCATCGATCCGTCGCTATCGCGTATCAGCGCGATCATGGACCTGCTCGGCGCACCCCAGTTGGCCTACCCCGTCATCCACGTCACCGGGACCAACGGCAAGTCCTCGACCGCTCGCATGATTGCCTCGCTGCTGCGGGCTCTGGGCCTGCGCACCGGCCTCTACACCAGCCCCCATCTGGTGGACATGCGCGAGCGCATCGAGATCGATGGGGAGCCGATCTCGGCCCACCACTTCATGGAGGTCGCCGGCGATGTGGCGCCCTTCATCGCCACGGTCGATGCTCGTGCGGCGGAGGAGGGCGGCACGCCCGTCACCTTCTTCGAGACGATGACCGCTATCGCCTACGCCGCCTTCGCGGATGCCCCGGTCGATGTCGCGGTCATCGAGGTAGGTGTGGGCGGGACATGGGATGCGACCTCCGTGTGCCAGCCGCAGGTCGCCGTGGTGACCCGGGTCGCCATGGATCACGCCGACATCCTCGGTGATCGCATCGACCTCATCGCGACCGAGAAGTCCGGCATCATCAAGCCGGGGTGCTTCGCGGTCATCGCCGAGCAGGATCCCGAGGCTGCGGATGTGCTGCAGGCTCGTATCGACGACGTCGGCGTGCCGGCTGCCTGGGAGGGCAGGGCCTTCGCCGTGGTCGAGCGCACCGTGGCGGTGGGGGGTCAGGTGCTCACCCTCCAGGGTCTCGCCGGCACCTATGACGACGTCTTCGTCCCACTCTTCGGTGCGCACCAGTCGCGCAACGCGGCCGTGGCGCTTGCGGCCACCGAGGCCTTCGTCGGCGGGGGAGCGCTTGCCCTGGACGCCGACAGCGTGCGCGAGGGCTTTGCCGACGTGACCTCACCCGGCCGCCTCGAGGTGGTGCGCCGCGGACCCACCGTCATCATCGACGCGGCGCACAATCCGGCGGGAGCCGCCGCACTGGCGGACGCACTGTCGGAGTCCTTCGCGTTCACCCACCTCGTCGGGGTCGTCGCTGTCCTCGCCGATAAGGACGTGACCGGCATTCTCCGCGCTCTTGAGCCGGTCATCGATGAGTTGGTCGTGACGGAAAACGACTCACCTCGCAGGATGGGCGTCGATGCGCTTGCGGCGCTCGCGACCGAGGTCTTCGGCGAGGATCGCGTCACTGCCTGCCGTCGGCTCGAAGAAGGCCTCGACGTCGGAATCCGCCTGGCCGAAGAGGCCGACACCTACGCCGCCTCCGGGGTGATCGTGACCGGATCCGTGGTCACCGCAGGCCAGGCTCGGGCGATGGTCCTGCGCGAGAGAGCGTGAGGGTGTCGTGAGGGTGCTGGGCGCCACTGTGCTGTCGCTCGAGGCAATCGTCGTGATCCTTGCCATCCCGCTCGCCATCGTCGTGCAGGGTGTGAGTGCTGCAGTCGCCATCCCCGCGGGTGCCGTCCTCGCACTCGCCCTTGTCATGCTCGCTCGGTATGTCACGCGCTCGTGGGCTATTCCGGTGGGCTGGGCGTTGCAGGTCGTCACGGTCCTCACCGGGCTCGTCGTACCCATGATGTTCATCGTCGGTGGGATCTTCGCCCTGCTCTGGGGAGTGGCGATCACCCTCGGTCGCCGGGCGGATGAAGCGGCCGCGGGCGGCTCGGCCGCACCACCACCTGCGGGATAGGCTCATGCGGCATCCCCGCAGCAGAAGGAGCCCCTGTGTCACAGCGCACCCTCGTCCTGGTCAAGCCCGACGGCGTCGCCCGCGGCCTCGTGGGGGAGGTCCTCTCGCGTATCGAGCGCAAGGGTTTCCGCATCGTCGCACTGGAATTGCGCACGATCCCGGCCCAGGTGGCGCAATCCCACTACGCCGAGCACGCGGAGAAGCCCTTCTTCGGTGACCTCGTCGACTTCATCACCTCCGGCCCTCTCGTGGCCGCGGTGATCGAAGGACCCGAGGCCATCGCGTCCTGGCGCACGATGATGGGGGCGACCAATCCGGCCAACGCCGCGCCCGGCACCATCCGCGGCGATCTGGCCACTGAGACGCAGTTCAACGTCACGCACGGCTCTGATTCACCCGAGTCTGCCGCGCGGGAGATTGCGCTCTTCTTCCCCTCACTGGTCTGATCGCCGTGCACCCCCGCACGCGTATCCGGCTCGGTCTCACGGCCGCTGCGGCAGCAGCCGGTGGATTCGCGGCGGCGCGCCCGACGCTGATGAGTTGGCCCGCACGCGTGCGGCCAGGATTCGTCGCTGCGGTTTCGCTGGTCACCGGCACGGCGGCGTACGTCGCATCGGGCAGTGCGGGTCTACGCGCGGCAGGCATGCCAAGCTTCGAACACCGCGTGCGGCGCACGATCACATGGGGCATCGCGGGCGCGACGATCGTGGGGGCAGTCCAAGCGGCCAAGGGCGAGGCCCAGAGTCGACTTGAGGGGGGCGGCCGGGCCATCGAGCCTGGATTCGCCGAGGCGCCCGGGCTGGAGACGGTGTCGGGAGGGCCCGGCTCCCTCGTGGACTTCGCCACCGTGGGGCGCGAGGGGGCCCGGTTCCTGGGCTCGAGCGTGCCATCTGAGGTGGTCGAGAAGGTGACGGGGTCACCCATGGCGATGCCGGGCGTGCGCGTCTTCGTCGGCTTCGACTCCGCGCCCACGCCGGAGGAGCGAGTGGCACTGGCGCTCGAGGAGTTGCGACGCACGGGCGCATATGACCGCTCCACGCTGCTCATCGGTGCACCCGCGGGCAGTGGCTACACCAATCCGACACCGGTCGACATCCTCGAGATCCTGCTGCGCGGAGACACTGCAGCGGTCGCGGTCGGCTACGGACTGCTGCCCTCCTTCCTGTCGCTTGATCGCGTCGAGTTGGCGGCGCGCACGCAATCGCTACTTCTGGAAGGCATCGCCGCAGATCTTGCCGGACGTGCGCATCGTCCGCGCCTGCTCCTCTACGGCGAGAGCCTGGGTGCGCGCGTGCAGCAAGCCGCCATCCCCGGCGGCTCGCGTGACCTCGACCGACTCGGAGTGTCGGCAGCTCTGTGGGTGGGGACACCCGGGGGTCAGCAGTCCGTTGCCTTCCACGCGGCAACGGCGGACGAGTCGATCACCATCGACCGCCCGGAGCAGATCCCCGACGTCCTGCCCGACCCACGGCCCCGCGTGTGGTTCCTCGAGCACGACGGGGATCCGGTCGTCCGCTTCGAGCCCACGGTCGCCTTCCGCCGACCTCCCTGGCTCGCGGCTCGGCCGCGTGGGCGCAACGTGCCCGAGGCGATGATGTGGACGCCCGGTATTACCTGGGCCCAGGTCATGGTCGACACCCTCTTCGCCACCCACATCACGCCCGGCAACTTCGATAGTCGCGGCCACGACTACCGCGCCGACCTCGGTGGAGTGGTCCCGGCGGCCTATGCGCTGTCCGTCGAGAGGGGGACAGCGGAGCGACTCGAGGAAGCTCTGCGCGCCCTCGAGGTCGAGCGTGCTCGCCGCGTGGGAGAGACCTAGCCGCACGGGCCATTGGAGCGAATCGGCCCTGACGCGTACCATGGTTCACGCCCGTCACGCTTCGGGCAGGTGTGGGGAGGGTGAGTGTCCAACACGATGTCGTTCGTCGGCCGAGACATGGCCGTCGATCTCGGCACGGCCAACACCCTCGTCTACGTGCGCGGGCGAGGCATCGTGCTCAACGAGCCGTCAGTCGTCGCCATCAACCAAAACACGGGCGGCATCCTCGCCGTGGGGTCCGAAGCCAAGAAGATGATCGGCCGGACGCCGGGCAATATCGTGGCGATCCGGCCCCTGAAGGACGGCGTGATCGCCGACTTCGACACCACCGAGCGCATGCTGCGCTACTTCATCCAGAAGGTGCATCGCCGGCGCCACCTGGCCAAGCCCCGCCTCGTCATCTGCGTCCCGTCCGGCATCACCGGCGTCGAGCAGCGTGCGGTGAAGGATGCCGGCTACGCCGCGGGTGCGCGCAAGGTCTACATCATCGAGGAGCCGATGGCCGCTGCCATCGGTGCCAACATGCCGGTGCACGAGCCGACGGGCAACATGGTCGTCGACATCGGTGGAGGCACGACAGAGGTCGCCGTCATCTCACTCGGTGGCATCGTGACATCGATTTCGATTCGCGTCGGCGGCGACGAGTTGGACAACGCGATCATCCAATACGTCAAGAAGGAATACTCACTGCTGCTCGGTGAGCGCACAGCGGAGGAGATCAAGGTCGCCATCGGGTCGGCGTTCCCTGTCCCCGATGAGCCACACGCCGAGATTCGCGGCCGCGATCTCGTCAGTGGCCTCCCACGCACGGTCGTCGTGACGGCCGAGGAGATCCGACGGGCCATCGACGAGCCGGTCAACGCCATCGTCGACGTCGTCAAGACCACCCTCGATCGCACCCCACCCGAGCTCTCCGGCGACATCATGGACCGGGGAATCGTCCTCACGGGCGGGGGCGCCCTCCTCACGGGCCTCGACGAGCGCCTGCGGCACGAGACGGGCATGCCGATCGTGGTGGCCGATGCCCCCCTCGACTGTGTGGCGATGGGCTCGGGCAAGTGCGTGGAGGAGTTCGAGGCGCTCCAGCAGGTCCTCATCTCCGAGCCGCGTCACTAGGCGACCGCCTCCCGCGACATGAGGGATACCCGGCGGTCGAGGATCATCCTCGCCATCCTCGTGCTGCTGTCGATCACGCTCATCGTCTTTGACCTGCGCGGTGGCGATAGCGGGCCGACGCGTCCGCTGCGTGTTGCGGGCGAGACGGTCCTTGGCTCGGCGGAGCGAGCGATGGCCGGCGTCGTGCTTCCCGTCCGCGGCCTGCTCGAATCACTGGGCGGGCTGAACGAAGCTGACCAGCGGATCGCCGAGCTCGAAGCTGACAATGCACGCCTCCAGGCCGAGCTCGACACGGTCGCCAACGATCGAGCCCGGGTCGCCGATCTCGAGGAGTTGCTCGGACTGGTGTCGGTCAATGACTACGACGCGGTGCCCGCCCAGGTCATCGCCGTCGGCCCCGCGCAGGGCTTCGCCTGGACCGTGACCATCGACGCCGGGAGCCGCGACGGGGTCGAGCGCGACATGTCGGTGATCAGCGGTGCGGGCCTGGTCGGTCGCACGATCGATGTCGGCCCGACGACCTCCACCGTGCTGCTCGTCGTCGATGCGACATCGTCGGTGGGGGGGCGCTTGGCAGGCACGTCCCAGATCGGCATCGTCTCCGGCACGGGGCGCCAGGATGCCCTCACGATGCAACTGCTCGATCCGCTGGCGGCCGTCGACGTCGGCGACGTGGTGGTCTCCTTCGGGTCCGAGGGTGGTCGGCCGTATGCGCCGGGCATCCCGATCGGGACCGTCGCGGAGATGCGAGGCACTGAGGGCCAACTCACTCGGTCAGCCATCCTCGTCCCCTATGCCGATGTGTCCCGGCTCGACATCGTCGGGGTGGTCCTGCGGGCTCCCGAGACGGCACCGCGCACCACCTTGGCACCGGCGCCGTCGACGACCACGGAAGGAGCCGGCTGATGCCGCTGCGCCGCACGCTGGTCTCCGCGATCCTTCTCGTCCTCGCCGTGCTCATCGAACTCACCGTCCTGGCTCCACTGCCCTTCCCAGGGGCGACTCCCAACCTCGTGCTTGTCGTCGTCGTCATCCTCGCGTCGCAGTTCGGCGCCGTGACCGGGGCCGTCAGCGGCTTCGCGGGAGGTGTCCTGCTCGACATCGCACCACCCGCCGCGGGCACGATCGGGATCACGGCTCTGATGCTCACGGTGGTGGGATACGCCGTCGGGCGCTTCGCGGAGTCCGACGACCGACCGTGGTGGTCCATCGCCGTGCTGGCTGCTCTCGCGGCACCGCTTGTCGTGCTCGGCGGCGCCGTCCTGGGCGGGCTGCTCGGCGATCCACGCGTGCGCTGGGACGACGTGGTCGTGCTCATGCTGAGCGGCGCGGCGTGCGCCCTGATCCTGGGCCTGCTGCTCATCCGCCCGCTCCGCTGGCTGTGCCGGCGCGTGGTTCCCGACGCCTACCCCCGCTGAGAGACCGGGGGATCACCCCGATAATCGGACGCTCGCCCCCGCGCCGAGGGGGACTCTCCGGCGTTCCCGGCGTACCGTGGTGGAGCCTGAGGGGCGGCTCCACGGGCCCGCAGGCCGCCCGGGGGCAGGACAGAGTCAGCAACCGCACACCGAAGGGGCGTCATGAGCGACAGGTCTCACCTGCGCCTCGTCGTCCTCGGGGTCCTCATCATCTCGCTGATCGGCACCCTCGTCGCGCGCCTTTCCTATCTGCAACTGGTCGTGGGCGAGGAGTACGCCGCCCAGGCCGCCAGCAACTCCACCCGCGAGGTCATCACCCCCGCCGTGCGCGGGCTCATCCTCGATCAGCGCGGACGCCCGCTCGTCTCCAACCGCACATCGCTGGTCGTCTCGGTCGACCGAACCGTCCTGGCGCGCGAAGAGGACGGCGGTGCCGCGGTGCTCGACAACCTGGCTCGGGCGCTCGGCGTCTCGCGCGAGTCCATCGACCAAAAGCTCATGCCGTGCGGATCCGAGGGCGCGCCCCCGCTGCCGGTCTGCTGGGATGGCTCGCCCTACCAGCCGATACCCATCGCCAAGGACGTGGCCACGGAAACGGCACTCACCATCATGGAACGCCGCGCCGACTTCCCCGGTGTCAGCGCTCAACTCGCGGCCGTGCGCGAGTATCCCGAGCCCTTCGACGCCAACCTTGCTCACGTGCTCGGCTACGTCGGCCCGGTGACGCAGGAGCAGCTGGATGCGCAAGGTGACAGCGCCGACCCGGCTCGACTGCGCTCGCGAGACCTCGTCGGCCGCAATGGCCTCGAGGCGCAGTACGACGCCGAACTCCGAGGAATCCCCGGGATCACAACCCTCGCCGTGGACCAGGTCGGCCGGGTGACGGGCACGGTGTCGGAGTCCGAGGCCGTGGCCGGCAACTACGTGGTGACCAACATCGACGCGCATCTGCAGCAGGTGGTCGAGCAGGCACTCGCGGAGTCCGTCGACCGGGCCCGTGAGGAGGGCGATGTCGCGGACACCGGTGCCGCGGTCGTCATCGACGTGCGCACCGGCGCTGTGCTCGCCATGGCGAGTTACCCGACGTACGAGCCGCAGATCTGGGTGGGTGGCATCTCCACTCGCGACTACGAGAGTCTCCTGCGCGACCGGGCACTGTCGATGACGGTCACGCAGGGCACCTACGCCCCCGGATCCACGTTCAAGGCCGTCACCACCGTGGCTGCAGCACGCGAGGGTTATGACCTCACCGGCACCTATCCCTGCCCCGCTGACTACACGGTCGGATCACAGCGCTTCCGCAACTTCGAATCATCGGGATTCGGACCCATCACGCTCCAGCGTGCGCTCGAAGTGTCGTGCAACACGGTGTTCTACCGAATCGCCGACGAGATGTGGCTCAAGGGCGGGGGGCTCTACGCGCCCCAGGGCGCCCCGGATCCGGTGGCCGAGACCGCCGCCGCATTCCGCCTCGGTGAAGCCTCCGGCATCGACCTGCCCAACGAAGCCGCGGGTCTGGTCTCGGGTCGCGACGAGAAACTCGCCGTCTGGGAGCAGCGCCGCGAGCAGTGGTGTGCCGACGCCAAGGAAGGCTTCTCCGCGTTGCGGGACGAGAATCCCAAGCTCGCGGAGTACTACACGGCGCTGGCCAAGGAGAACTGTCTGGACGGCTTCCGCTGGCGCAATGGCGATGCGATCAACGCCTCGATCGGCCAGGGAGACACCGCCATCACCCCGCTGCAGCTGGCCATGGCCTACGCCGCGATCGCCAACGGCGGCACGGTCTACCAGCCGCAGGTGGCCAAGGCGGTCCTCAGCAGCCGCGGCGAAGTCGTGAAGCAGTTCGATCCCGTGGTGCGCGGCGAGGTGCAGGCACCCGAAGGGACCTTCGACTTCCTGCGCACGTCGCTGGCGGGGGTCACGGCGGAGGGCACCGGTCGCGTCCCCTTCGAGGGCTTCCCGCTGGATGAGATCCCCATCGCTTCCAAGACCGGATCCGCGCAGGTCTTCAGCGACAACTCCACGACCGCGTGGTTCGCGAGCTTTGCGCCGGCGGACGATCCGCAGTACGCCGTGGTGATGATGGTGACGCGGGGAGGCACCGGGTCGCTCACCGCGGGTCCCGGCGTGCGCGCCATCTACGAAGCGCTCTTCGGCGTCGTCGACGGCATCGTCGATCCCGCCAAGAGCGTGCTCATCGGGGCGCAACCATCGCGGACTCTGCCCATCGTCCGCCCCGACGGCACGCCCGTCGTCCCCGAGGCGACACCGTGAGCCTGTCCGAGGCGACCCCGAGTCGTCGCTTCATCGGAGCGCGCCAGGAGGGACGCCAGTCCTACTGGCGCCGACTCGACTGGTGGCTCCTGGGCGCCGCGCTCGTGCTGAGCACCGCGAGCTCCGTCTTCGTCTGGTCTGCGAGCCGATCCGATCTCGCCGGGGATGACCCGCAGTACTTCCTCAACCGTCACCTGGTCAATATCGCCATCGGTCTCGTACTTGCCTTCATCGTGTCGCGCCTGGACTATCGCCTGCTGCGCGCCTACGCGCCGGTGCTCTACGGTCTGGCGATCGTTGGCATCCTCCTGGTCTACACCCCGCTCGGCACGACGATCGCCGGCGCGCGCGCGTGGGTGCAGGTGCCTGGCGGATTCACGCTGCAGCCATCGGAGTTTGCGAAGGTGGCCATCGTCCTCATCCTCGCGGTGGTGCTGGCGGAGAAGCGCGATGCGGAGGCAGAGCCACGCGATCGCGACGTCGCGCTCGCCCTCGGCCTTGCGGCGATCCCCATCGGCCTGGTGCTACTGCAAAACGACACGGGCACCGTGCTCATCATGTGCACGGTCGTCGTCACGATGGTCGCCGTGTCGGGTGCGCGCACGCGCTGGGTGGCCGGGCTCCTGGTGGGAGGAGCCACGGCGGCTGTGATCGCCTGGCAGCTGGGCTTCGTCAAGGACTATCAGATTGCCCGCCTCACGTCCTTCGTCAATCCCGACGAGGCCGCGAGCACCGCCGCCTACAACGCGACGCAAGCCCGCATCGCTATCGGCGGGGGTGGGCTGTGGGGACGGGGACTCTTCCAGGGTCCGCAGACGCAGGGCAACTTCGTCCCCGTCAACGAGAGCGACTTCATCTTCACCGTGATCGGCGAGGAGGCCGGCTTCATCGGCGCTGCGATCACCATCTTGCTCCTGAGCATCATTCTGTGGCGGGGCATGCGCATCGCGCTGGGGGCGGGCGAGCTCTACGGCCGCCTCGTCGCTGCGGGTGTGGTCGCCTGGCTGGCCTTCCAGACATTCGAGAACATCGGCATGAACCTCGGCATCATGCCGATCACCGGCGTGCCACTTCCCTTCGTGTCCTACGGCGGTACGTCGATGTTCGCGTCCTGGATTGCCCTCGGCCTGCTGGAGAACGTCCGACTCCACCAGCAGCAGCAGTCCTGATCCCCGGCGCGGGTACCCTGGGCCCATGCCGTCCACACCGGTCGCTTCGGTCTTCCCCGCCCTCGAGGCGCTCCTGCCGCTCGTGCAGAAGCCGATCCAGTACGTCGGGGGAGAGGTCAATGCCGTCACGGCCGAGTGGGACGAGGCCGATGTCCGGTGGGCGCTCATGTATCCCGATGCCTACGAGGTCGGCGCCCCCAACCAGGGCGTCCAGATCCTCTACGAGGTGCTCAACGAGCAGCCCGGCGTACTCTGCGAGCGCACCTACGCCGTATGGCCGGACCTCGAGGCACTCATGCGCGAGCACTCCGTGCCGCAGTTCACCGTCGACGCCCATCGCCCCGTCGGTGCCTTCGATGTCTTCGGCCTGTCCTTCTCGACCGAGCTCGGCTATACCAACATGCTCACGGCACTCGACCTCGCCGGCATCCCGCTCATCGCCACGGAGCGCGACGAGTCGCATCCCATCGTCGTCGCTGGTGGTCACGCAGCGTTCAACCCCGAGCCCATCGCCGACTTCGTCGATGCGGCCGTGCTCGGCGACGGCGAGGAGGCCGTGCTGAAGCTCACCGAGGTCGTCCGCGAGTGGAAGCAGGCGGGACGTCCGGACGGCCGCGCGGGACTGCTGGAGTCCATCGCTCGCTCCGGCGTGGCGTACGTCCCGTCGATGTACGACGTGGAGTACCTCCCTGACGGGCGCATCCGTCGCGTCGTTCCGCAGCGCGCCGGCATCCCCTGGCGCGTGAGCAAGCACACCCTGATGGATTTGGACGAATGGCCCTATCCGAAGGCGCCCCTGGTGCCCCTCGCCGAGACCGTGCACGAGCGCATGAGCGTGGAGATCTTCCGCGGGTGCACGCGAGGCTGCCGCTTCTGCCAAGCGGGCATGATCACGCGCCCCGTGCGTGAGCGCAGCAAGGCCGGCATCGCCGCCATGGTGGACAACGGCCTTGCGAAGACCGGCTACGAAGAGGTGGGCCTGCTCTCCCTCTCCAGCGCCGACCACTCCGAGATCGCCGAGGTGACGACCTACCTGGCCGACTGCTACGAGGGATCCCAGACGTCGCTGTCGCTGCCGAGCACGCGCGTCGATGCCTTCAACATCGACCTCGCCAACGAACTCTCACGCAATGGCCGACGCAGCGGCCTCACCTTCGCCCCCGAGGGCGGGAGCGAGCGGATGCGCAAGGTCATCAACAAGCAGGTGACCGAGGACGACCTCATCCGCACTGTCGCCACGGCCTACGGCGCTGGGTGGCGCCAGGTGAAGCTCTACTTCATGTGCGGACTACCCACCGAGACCGACGAGGATGTGCTGCAGATCGCCCGCCTGGCCGCAGAGGTCATCCGTGTCGGCCGCGAGGTGAGTGGCCGACGGGATATCCGGTGCACGGTCTCGATCGGCGGCTTCGTGCCCAAGCCCCACACGCCCTTCCAGTGGGCAGCCCAACTGGACCACGAGACCACTGACGCCCGCTTGGCCAAGTTGCGCGATGCCATCCGCACCAACCGCGAGTACGGCAAGTCGATCGGCTTCCGCTACCACGACGGCAAGCCGGGCATCATCGAAGGCTTGCTTTCTCGCGGGGATCGCCGCGTCGGCCGAGTCATCCTGCAGGCATGGCTCCAAGGCGCACGCTTCGACGGATGGAGTGAGCACTTCGACTTCGACCGCTGGGCGTCAGCGGCTTCCACCGCACTGGCTGACGAGCCGGTCGATCTCGATTGGTTCACCACGCGCGAGCGAGACCACGCCGAGGTGCTCCCGTGGGACCACCTGGACTCCGGCCTGGACCGCGAGTGGCTGTGGGAGGACTGGCAGGACGCCCTGGATGAGCGCGGCGTCGAGGACTGTCGGTGGACGCCGTGTTTCGATTGCGGCGTGTGCGACCAGATGGGCACGAGCATCCAGGTCGGACCCACGGATCTTGGTCTGCCCGCAGTCGCGACGCGCGTCGTGGCTGGCCAGCCCGCGTGAGCAGGCACCGTCCGCGTGGATAGGAAGCCCCCGCGCGAGCATGTCGCGCCTGTCCAGCGTGTCCGCCTGCGCTACGCCAAGCGCGGTCGCCTGAGATTCGCCAGCCATCGCGATTTTCAGCGCGCCCTCGAACGCGCACTGCGGCGAGCCGATGTCCCCATGGCCTTCAGCGCCGGATTCAGCCCCCACCCCAAGATCTCCTACGCCAATGCCGCACCGACCGGCACCGCGAGCGAGGCGGAGTATCTCGAGATCGGCCTATCCCAGGTATGTGACCCCGAGGACCTGCGCGAGCGCATCGACCGGGCCTTGCCGCCCGGACTGGACATCCTCGATGCCGTCGTCGCCCGGACCCCGGACTTCGCTGACCGCCTCCAGGCGAGCCGTTGGCGGATCGAGCTCCCCGGGCTCACCGTGGATGAGGCCCGGGGACCGGTCGACGGGCTCCTTGCTGCCCACGAGGTGATCGTCCAGCGGCTCACGAAGAACGGCATGCGCTCCTTCGACGTCCGTGCGGCACTCCTCGCCGCGAGCGTGGCGCCTGGCGGGGATCGCACCATGCCGTGTGCGATACTGACGGTGGTCATTCGGCAGGTCACCCCTTCCGTGAGACCAGACGACATCCTCGCGGCTCTGCGCAGCGTGGCCCCCTCTCCGGCAGCGACCGGGTGGCAGACACCACCCCCCCTCGTGACCCGGGAGATGCAAGGGCCGCTCGCCGAGGGAGGGTCGGCCGACGAGTTCGTGGTCGGTGACCCCCTCGCTGCCGACCGCGAGGCTGACCAGACTTGACGGCCCGGTACGCCGGGTCGGCCGGCCCCCCGGCCGGTGAGACCAGGTCCCGAGCGGCGCATCCGCGCCCGGGACCGTGAGAGGACGCGACCGCATGGTCGACAGCACGCAGGAGCCCTCGGGCTCAGCAACCCCGCGCCCGCGCAAGGCCGCCAGCCGGCCGGCGGGCCCCCCCACCCCTGTGGCGGACGCCGCGAAGCCGGCGAAGAAGGCGGCCGTGAAGAAGGCGGCTGAGGACAAGCCGGCGAAGAAGGCGGCCGTGAAGAAGGCGGCTGAGGACAAGCCGGCGAAGAAGGCGGCCGTGAAGAAGGCGGCTGAGGACAAGCCGGCGAAGAAGGCGG
>Ga0194133_10003799_pt1 | contig 21029 bp, 24 predicted proteins | sample TA2KigOf40mmetaG_FD_155448 | JGI IMG/M metagenome (GOLD analysis project Ga0194133, IMG submission 155448) | Freshwater microbial communities from Lake Tanganyika, Tanzania - TA2015055 Kigoma Offshore 40m | ecosystem: Environmental > Aquatic > Freshwater > Lake | place: Tanzania: Lake...
AGGGGTGGTTGCAAAACGTGAAAGACCGAGAATGTCTTTGCGAATAGGTGCCTGTACCGGAATTTCATTAGGCGTCAGCAGCGCTTCATTTTTTTCGGGAGTGATGGGCGTTGGCGATTCACTCGGTGCCGGTTTTGGTTTTTGCCGCGCGAGCGCATGCCGCTCCACGCGACGGATTGCCGATTCAAGTTCGATCTTTTCACGCAAGATTTCTTTGTCGCTGCGTGGCGGCTCAGCCGCGCGCAATTGCTGATCGAGCATATCGACGAGTCGACGATAGACAACCTGCCGCTCTTCGGGCGAGGCTCCGGCCAAAGGCTCGATCATAGGGGAGATCAGCGCGTAGTAATCGACCATTGCGCTTTCCTCACGCGGTTGAGGTGTCCGCGTCAAGCCTCAAAAGGATTTTGCACGAGGATCGTGTCTTCGCGTTCCGGACTGGTCGAAACAAGAGCCACCGGCGCGCCGATCAATTCTTCAACGCGTCGGACATATTTGATCGCTTGCGCCGGCAAGTCTTTCCACGATCGTGCGCCGCTTGTGGCTGCGCTCCAGCCTTCAATCTTCTCATAAATCGGTTCAGCGCGCGCCTGCTGGGCTTGGCTTGCGGGGAGATAATCGATCACCGCGCCATCAAGCCGATAGGAGGTGCAGATTTTGATTTCATCAAAGCCGTCGAGAATATCGAGCTTGGTGAGCGCAATGCCATTGATGCCGGATGTACGAACGGTTTGGCGTACAAGCACGGCATCGAACCAACCGCAACGCCGTTTACGACCTGTAACGGTGCCGAATTCATGACCACGCGTGCCGATGCGTTCGCCGATCTCATCATGAAGTTCGGTTGGAAACGGACCTTCACCCACACGTGTTGTATAGGCTTTCGCGATACCGAGAACGTAACCGACAGCGCCAGGCCCCATGCCGGATCCTGTAGCCGCTTGTCCGGCAACCGTGTTTGAGGAGGTCACATAGGGATAGGTGCCGTGATCAACATCAAGCAACGCGCCTTGTGCGCCTTCAAACAAAATCCGTCTACCAGCGCGGCGTTCTTCATCCATCAAACGCCACACAACATCCATGAAAGGCAAGACGCGCGGCGCGATGTCGAGCAATTCTTTAAGAACAGATTTCGCATCAAACTCTTCTAAGCCAGCGCCGCGACGCAATGCATTGTGATGCAGCAACAGACGATCAACACGCGCTGGCAAAGTTTCAGGCTCGGCAAGATCCATGAGCCTGATTGCGCGCCGACCAACTTTGTCTTCATAGGCCGGACCAATGCCGCGTTTTGTTGTACCGATGGTGGTGCCGGCAGGACCGGCTTCACGTAAACCATCAAGCTCGCGATGAATGGAGAGAATGAGCGCTGCATTTTCAGCGACGCGAAGATTATCGCGCGTGATGATCACGCCTTGTGTTTTCAACCGATCAATTTCAGCAACGAGCGCATAAGGATCGAGCACAACACCATTGCCGATCACGCCGAGCTTATGAGGGCGTACCACGCCGGAAGGAAGGAGCGATAATTTGTAGGTCTTGTCGCCGATGACGAGTGTATGGCCCGCATTATGACCGCCTTGAAAGCGCACCACCGTGTCGGCCTGCTCGGAGAGCCAGTCAACGAGTTTGCCTTTGCCCTCATCGCCCCATTGGGCGCCGACCACCACGACATTTCCCATAATCATTCTTCCTTGTCGCAACAAAAAGCCCCGGAACTCCGCAAGTCGGAGGGCCGAGGCTTGCGGCGAACCGATAAAGCATTTTCGCCTCAAAGGGAAAGGAGAATTGCCCTCGCTGCTTCAAAAATCAGGGGATGTTTTTTGGGTAATCTATTTGGTCTTTATCGCGTGATCTGTTCCGAAAACTAGTTCCCACTATTCGGGATCACGCTCTTCCGCGCGTTGATTTTGTCGGTTTCACGTAATGGGCGATAAAATTGCGTAATTCGGTCACTCTTTTCACCGGATCGAGGATTTCCTGATCGAGCCCGTGTTTCCAAGCGAGATCATGGCGGGTCGGGTCTTCGCCTATGGCACGGAGTTCCGCAACATAGGCCGCGTGGTCTTCTTCCGTGCGCAAAAAGCCTTCGGTCAGCAAGGTCGGTTTGTAGCGATCCAGAATGACGGAGAGTTCCTGGAGGCTAAATTCGGGGTGATATTGCACGCCCCAGAGCACCCCGCCCTCATACCGGATCTCGGCCGCTTGCACTTCGGTAAGGCTGTTTATGGCGAGAACTGTAACATCTCCTGGCAGTTTGGAGACGAGATCGAGATGGATCGCGGGAGCATCCCATGAAGCGGGACGGCCTTTGAGCAGCGGATGAGTTTCACCCGCTTCGGTTTTGGTGAGCCTTCGCGCAAAGCCGACTTCACGACCCAGTGGATTGGCTTGAACATCGCCGCCAGCGGCGAGCGCGCCCATTTGCAAACCCCAGCAGGAGCCGAAAACAGGGGTGCGTGACTTAAAGGCTGCACGCATCAAATCGACTTGGCGCAGAATTTCAGGCGTTGCGTGATAGGCATTGAGTGCCGAGCCCGTAAGGCAGATGCCGTCATAGGATTCGAGGCCCGCAATATCGGGGAGATTGGCGCCCTCATCGGCGGGGAAGGCTACGTCATAAATCGAGTCGGGTTCGATCGATTGCAAAACCGAGCCATAGGAGTCCGAATAGGTCTTTCCGTAGGTATCGCGATGGCGCTCGCGCGGACCTTTGACATTGCCTTCAACGACAAGAAATCTGAGGGACATCTGAACCCCAAGTTCGATTTTAGGTTTCTCTGCGCTGATAGCATGAGGATTTGCATTCCGGAATGATGAAATTTTTTTGTGTCCCTCATGTCGCATCGGGGGTTGCGTGTGGCTGGATACCGGTTCAGGAACGATTCATGAAAGCGGTCCTCCAAACGATCAGGCGGTTCGGCGCCTCAAATCCCTATCTCCTGCTCACGCTCACTATGTTGATGTGGAGCGCAAATGGGATCGCGGGACGCGTGGCCATTGGTGAAGTCTCGCCGATGGTGATCGTCATGCTGCGCTGGCTCATCTCCTGCAGTTTGCTTTTCGCTTTCGATTTCTTACGCATTCGCGAAGATTGGTTAGTGTTGAAGCTTCACATTGTGCGTCTCGTGCTCGGTGCCATTTTTGGATTTACGGGCTTCAATGCGCTTTTCTATCTCTCCGCGCATCACACAAGCGCGGTGAATATGACAATCTTGCAAGGGTCGTTGCCGATTTTTGTTTTGATGGGCGCGGCACTGTTTCAACGCACTCCACTCACTTTGTTGCAAGCGATAGGAATTCCCTTCACGCTTGCCGGTGTCATTGCGGTGGCAAGCCAAGGCCAACTTGATGTTCTTTTGGCGTTCAATTTCAACATCGGTGATATCGGTCTTGTTATCGCGTGCTTGAGTTATGCGATCTATACGCTGATGTTGCGCAACCGACCGAAAGTTTCGGGCATCGGCTTTTTTGCAATTGTCGCGATGGCGGCTTTCATTACATCGCTGCCGCTTTTAGGACTCGAGATGGCGTTAGGCGAAGCACAATGGCCGACTGTTGAAGGCTGGATGATTGTCGCCTTCATCGGCATTTGTCCGTCACTGCTTGCGCAGCTTTTCTTTTTGAAAGCGGTGGAATTGATAGGACCCGGACGCGCTGCGAATTTCACAAATCTCGTGCCGATTTTCGGACCGCTCTTGGCAATCATTCTTTTGGGCGAACCTTTCCACCTTTATCATGCTGTGGCATTGATGCTTGTGCTTGGTGGAATCACGCTCGCCGAATGGCGTCGCGCATAAAGATCAAGCCGAAGCTGACTGTCTCTTGTGAAGCGCGGCATCATTATGCGTTGAGGGCAACAAAGATTCCCAGTTTGATCCTGCGCCTTCCATCGCACGACCGATCAACACAATCACAGGACCGTTACGTTCCTTCTCCGCCATGCAGTCAGCAAGCGAGGCAATTGTGGCTTCAATCACATCTTCATCGGCGCACGTGGCGCTATAAACCGCAATCGCTGGTGTTGAGGCGGGTAGTCCATGTGCCAATGCAGCATCGGTTAATGCGCGAATGGTTCGCGCGGGCATATAGACAACGGTTGTAGCGGCATCATCAGCGATCGCGCGCCAATCAATGTCAGGCGGAAGTTGGCCTTTATTGTCATGGCCTGTGAGAAATTGAACACGACGCGCAATCGCGCGATGTGTGAGCGATTTCAACAAGCGGCTTGCGACACCTTGTGCCGTTGTAATGCCGGGAATGACTTCAACAGGAATGCCAGCTGCGCGGCACGCATCAATTTCTTCCGTCGCACGGCCGAATACCATTGGATCGCCACTCTTTAAGCGAATGACGCGTTTGCCTTGCTGCGCGAAGCTCACCATCAATCGATTGATGTCTTCTTGTTTGCATGACGGGCCATGACCCGTTTTGCCCACAAGCATGGTCTTGGCTTCACGGCGCGCGAAATCAAGCACTGCGCGCGAGACAAGATCATCGTAAAGAACAATATCCGCTGATTGCAAAGCGCGCACGGCTTTAAGCGTCATCAATTCCGGATCGCCGGGGCCCGCGCCAACAAGAACAGCCGAACCTTTTTCAGGAGAAGACGCTGTTGAAACGCTCTCAGCAAGAAGCTGATCGCGTTCTTCATCACGCGGTATCTCATTCGGCTTCGAGAGAGCGAGAGCAGTGAAACGTTCCCAAAATGCACGACGTTTTTGGAAAGAAAGACTCAAAGCCTGAACGGAAGGACGCCAGCTTTGTGCCGCTTCCGCCCAACGCGCCAAACCTTGCGGCAGAAGGGCTTCGATCTTTGTACGAACAGCTTGACCAAAAACGGGCGCGGCACCGTCTGTTGAGATGCCGATGACAAGCGGTGACCGATTGACGATTCCGCCAAAAGAAAAATCACAAAAGGCAGGGCGATCAACGACATTGCAAGATATGCCGGCATCGATCGCTGCGCAGCGGAAGGCTTGCGCTTCAGCATCATTTTCGGTGGCGAGGATGGCTAAAGCTGCGCCTTTGAAAATCGATATCGACCACGGCCGCGCGAAATGAATGATGTTCGGATCATCAAGCCGCGCGAGCACATCGCGCAATTCTTCTGAAGGGCTCTCCGCATAAAGCTCCACGCGCGCTCCGGCTGCAGCCAATAATTCGGCTTTCCACCCAGCGGCCTCCGAGCCTCCCGCCACGATGACGCGGCGTCCTTTCAAGCCGAAAAACACCGGCAACCGCGCGAGCGGTTCGATGCGGTTTACTCTTGTTTTAGTCGGCTTACGAGACATGGGTCGAACAGGGATCAGCAAGGGATACTCGTGTGATCTATATCCCGAGACATTCATGCGTCCAATGGCGTTGTTAGGACGATTCCTATCAAAGAACCGCCCTTTCGACCCGGCTGATTGTCTCAGGACGCGCGGGCGCGCCTTCGGTCGAGAATGGTCGCGGGACGGTGATAGCCGCGTTGATAGGAGAGCGAGATCGCATTCGCCGCTTTTTGCCATTGATCCGCAGTTTGGCGCTGAGCCAATGTCTCCGGCAAATCAATTTCATCAAAGCCGCAGGCCTTCGCATAGGCATGTTGATCCGCGATCAAAGGCCCTGTGGCACGCAAGTTTCCCGTAAATCCCAAATGACGTAAACGTTTTGCGATTGAAAAACCGCGACCATCATTGAAAGCGGGGAAGGCCACTGAGATCAGCGCGATCTGATTGAAGAGTGGCTGCAATTGCGCAGGCTTCACTGTGTTCGAGATATGCAATCCGGTTTTGCCCGTTTGCGCTTTCAACCGATCCGCCACTTCATCAAGGCGCGTGAAGTTGATAATGACATCACCATCGCGCGGCACATCTTCATTATCCGCAAGCTTACGCCAGTGATCATTGACGAAAGAAAAATCACGCATCAGTGGCATGGATGGCTCCTTTGAAACGGTCAATTCCTACACGACGATAGGTATCGATAAAACGTTCGCCCTTCTGGCGCTCGGCAAGATAGATATCGATGATGCGTTCGATGGTATCGGGTACATCATCACCCGTCACACCCGGACCAAGACGCTCGCCAATTGCGGCGTTTTCAGTAGCATCACCGCCTAGTGTGATTTGATAGCTTTCTTCACCCGATTTCTCGAGCCCAAGAATGCCAATATGGCCAATATGGTGATGGCCGCAGGCATTGATGCAGCCTGAAATTTTGATGCCGAGTTCGCCGATGAGTTGTTGACGATCCGGATCAGCGAAACGTTTTGTAATGTCGTGTGCAATCGGAATCGAACGCGCGGTGGCAAGCGCGCAATAATCCATGCCGGGGCACGCAACGATATCAGTGATCAAGCCGACATTGGCCGTGCCGAGTTCATGTTTTTTGAGCTCCGCAAAGAGAGCCGGCACATCGTCTTTTTTCACATAAGGAAGAACGATGTTTTGAAGATGCGTGACACGCAATTCACCAAGACTATAAGTATCCGCAAGATCAGCGAGTGCGCGCATCTGGTCGGACGTCGCATCACCCGGGGCTGCGCCAATCGCTTTCAAGGACACGGTGATCGCGACATAACCTGGCTCTTTATGTGCAAATCCATTGGTTTCAATGAAGCGCTTTAATTCAGAATCTTGTGATTTTGCGGCTTCGAGGCGCGCGCTCGTATCAGGCAGAGTTTCATAAGCGGGCGGCGCAAAATAGGCATTGATCCGTTCGACTTCTTTCGGATCGGCGGCAATGGCAGAGCGATTGCTTGCAGCAAATTCCTCTTCTACCGCTTTGCGAATTTCATCAATGCCTGTTTCGTGAACAAGAATTTTCACGCGCGCTTTATATTTATTATCGCGACGACCTTCCGCGTTATAAACGCGCATGATCGCTTCTAGATAGGGAAGAAGATCGGCCTTCGGTAAAAAGTCGCGAATGACTTTACCGATCATCGGTGTGCGACCAAGGCCGCCGCCAACAATAATTTCATAACCCACTTCACCGCTTGTCGAATGTTTCAAGATACGCAAGCCAATGTCATGGCCTTTGATCGCGGCGCGATCATGCTCGGCGCCTATCACTGCGATTTTGAATTTGCGCGGCAGAAAGGTGAATTCCGGATGAAGGCTCGACCATTGACGCAGCAATTCCGCTGTTGGACGAGGATCTTCAATTTCATCGGCAGCCACGCCCGAGAATTGATCCGCTGTCACATTACGAATGCAATTGCCGGAGGTTTGAATGGCGTGCATTTCGACATCTGCAAGCGCATCAAGAATATCCGGAACGTCTTTAAGTTTTGGCCAATTGAATTGGATGTTTTGACGCGTGGTGAAATGACCGTAACCCTTGTCCCATTTATCCGCGATCATCGCGAGCTGGCGCATTTGGCGTGAAGACAAAGTGCCATAGGGAATTGCCACACGCAGCATATAGGCGTGAAGCTGCAGATAAAGACCATTCATCAAACGCAAAGGACGAAATTCATCATCCGAGAGCGAGCCATCAAGACGACGCTCGACTTGTCCGCGAAATTCGAGAACGCGTTCGCGAACAAAACGATGATCGAATTCGTCATAACGATACATAATTAAAGACCTGCTTGTTTGCCGAGATCCGGACGGATTGTCGGTCCGCGTGTACGCATTTTCTCGCGGTAATGAACAGGCACCGGCGTGCCATCCCCTGCGATCTGCACCTGTGCGAGATAGGGGTCAACGATCCGATTGGCCTCAAAATCAAGTTTCGCGCGGGCTAGCAATGACTCAGCAGCGCTCAGATCGGATGCGACGGCCGCGCGGTGATGCGTCAATTCCCATTTGTCGGCACCAAGAAAGATGACATCGCCGCTCAACAAGTCATTGGCAATGACAATGGCGGGCAGGGGCTGGGCTTTGCTCATCGGTTCGTCCCTTCGAGTGTCTTATGACCGTGACTTTATATAACACAGAATTTTGGAGAATAAATATTATTTACAGATTTTTTCGATAAACAATAAATCCACATAAATAAATCGTGTAATATTTTATAACAGAAGTCAAGCACAATTTTCTTTATAAAGAACAATAATTCGTCTTTAAGAACGAATTGAACTGCGCTATAAAAGTGGAAATTTATTCTTTTGGAGCCCGATCATGGTGGAATCTTCTTCTCCCGCATCTCTTTTCCATCCTGAAACCCGCCTTGTTCACGACGGCACGTTCCGCTCGAGCTTTGGCGAGACGTCGGAAGCGCTCTTTATGACCCAAGGCCATGTCTACAACTCAGCCGAGGAATGCGAGGCGCGGTTTAAGGATGAGCTGCCCGGCTATATCTATGCCCGCTTCTCAAACCCTACGGTTGCGATGTTCGAAGCGCGGATGGCTTCCTTTGAAGGTGTTGAAGCCGCGCGGGCAACCGCGACCGGCATGGCTGCCGTCACAGCGGCCCTCATGGGACAAGTAAAAGCGGGTGATCACATTGTCTCGGCGCGCGCTTTGTTTGGGTCTTGTCGTTATGTGATTGAAGAATGGTTGCCGCGTTTCGGCGTTGAGACAACGCTTGTTGATGGCACGGATCTTTCCGCATGGAAAAATGCAGTGCGTCCCAACACAAAAGTGTTTTTTCTTGAAACACCTTCAAACCCAACGCTTGAAATCATTGATATTCGCGCTATTGCCGACATCGCTCATAATGCGGGCGCGAAGCTCACCGTTGATAATGTTTTTGCAACGCCGCTTTTACAAAAGCCTTTTGAACTCGGCGCGGATTGCGTGGTCTATTCGGCGACCAAACATATTGACGGACAGGGACGTTGCCTTGGCGGTGTGATTTTGGGTTCAGAGCAATTCATCGTCGATCACATCAAAACGCCCTTGCGGCAAACGGGTCCGGCGCTTTCGCCCTTCAATGCATGGGTGTTGTTAAAGGGCCTTGAAACGCTTCCGCTCCGTGTTGAAAAGCAAACGCGCAGTGCCGGTACAGTTGCTGATGTTTTGGCTTCGCATAAGAAAATCGAGACTCTCATCTATTGCGGCCGCAAGGATCATCCGCAAGCTGACATCATCGCAAAACAGATGAAGGGTGGATCGACCTTGATTGCCTTTAATGTGAAGGGTGGCAAAGACGCAGCCTTCCGTTTTTTGAACACGTTGCAGCTTGTGCGCATTTCAAACAATTTGGGCGACGCGAAGAGTCTGGTCACACATCCCGCAACAACAACGCATCAGCGCTTCACAGCGGAAGAACGCGCCGAAATGGGCATTGGCGATGGGTTAGTACGTTTGTCTGTCGGGCTTGAACATTCCGACGATCTGATTGCTGATTTGACGCAAGCATTAGAGCGGGCTTAAGCGCCCGCTCATCGTGTTTGCAATCAGAACGGATTCCAGGTCGTTTCTTTCGTGAATTTCAAATAGCCCATATTGACGCCTAAACGCGCGCCGACGCCTGAGGCAAGTGGCACCACAACGATATTATCTGAGGCAAGCGCTGTGGCGTTGAAACCGCCGATGAAATAGGCCGAACCATCAACACCACCAAAGCGGCGATAGATCGCTTCCGTTGAAGGCAGATTGTAAACGAGCATCATGGTGCGTGCACCTTGGCCGCCCACATCAAACCCCACTGTCGGGCCTTGCCAGAAGACCTGACGATCACCGGCATTCTTCGTGTAGAGCGTGCCTTCGCCATAACGGAGCCCACCGAAAAAAGCGCCCGACGCTTCTTGACCCAAGATGTAACCATTGGGTTGGCCCCAACGTTTCACCGCCGCTTCAATGACGGAGGCAAGACCTTGCGAGACATTGCCGAAGAATGTGTGCCCCGATTTGACGAGATCATCAGTCTTGAACGTTTCGGGCGCTTGATTGGCAGAAGAGCCAAGCGTCTTCGGGGGCTGCGGCTTATTCTGCTGCGCGAGAGCCGGCGTGACAGCAACGGCGCCGATCAGAGCGGCCAGAACCGCGATGTGCGAGAGCTTCATAGACGTCCCCTTTTTTCGATGACCGCTTCCAACCTACGCAGCGAATCACGATCAAACAAAATAGTGTGAAACCGAATCGATGATAACAATCAATGATGTTCCCGCCTTAAGGACAAAGGATTACTGAAATTTTTACAGTTATCGTCTGATGATTAGGGCGGAATCGCGGCGGCCTGTGTTGGGTAGGTAAAAAGGCCTTAGGCTGCAGTTGTGTTTGATGGCTGAATGACGATGGAAACCGATAATGACTGATGTTTCGCTCTCTGCTCTCGATCTTGCGGCGCTGCTTTGCAGTCGTGTCTGTCATGACGTCATCAGTCCGGTTGGCGCGATTGTGAATGGTCTTGAAGTTCTCGAAGAAGAAAAAGACGAGAGCATGCGGGCTTTCGCAGAGGATTTAATCCGCAAAAGTGCGCGGCAGGCCTCTGCTCGTCTGCAATTTGCGCGGTTAGCTTTTGGAGCTGCCGGATCCGCAGGCGCAGCGATTGATTTGGGTGATGCCGCGCAAATCGCCAAAGGCTTTATTGAGGATGATCGCATCAAATTGGCCATTGAGGCGCCGCGCGTGCTTCTTCCCAAAAATCAGGTGAAATTGTTTTTGAATCTTTTGATGATCGCAACGACTGCCATCCCGCGCGGTGGTCAGATTACGGCGCTTGCAAAAGCGGAAGGTGAGCGCGGTGATTTTTTGATTTCCGCCACAGGAACGAGCGCACGCATTCCGCCTCACGTTGAAGGATTGCTCGCGCAGAATCGTGAGGGTGTGACGATCGACGCTCATGCGATCCAACCTTATTACACAGGTTTGATCGCGAGCGAGGCGGGGTTTCAGATCGCACTTTCAATTGAGGGCGAGACGATGCAGATCAAAGCCCAAGCAAAAGCATGAGTTTGCTTTAAATCGCCAAACACAAAAAGAAAAAAAGCCCCGTAAAACGGGGCTTTTTGAGTTTTGGGGAGGCTTGCCCTCGGGGTCATTGACCCTCGAGTCTATCAGGCCGAGATGCGTATATCCTCGTCGGCCATTTCGCGAAGCACATAACCGCGGCCCCAAACGGTTTCGATGTAATTCGTACCGTTTGATGCGTTGGCGAGTTTTTTACGAAGCTTGCAGATGAACACGTCAATGATTTTGAGTTCCGGCTCATCCATGCCGCCATAAAGATGATTGAGGAACATTTCCTTCGTGAGCGTTGTGCCTTTGCGCAAGCTCAGAAGCTCAAGCATCTGATATTCTTTGCCGGTGAGATGCACGCGGTTGCCGCTGACTTCGACCGTCTTTTGATCGAGATTGACGGTGAGATCGCCGGTGATGATGACCGATTGTGCATGGCCCTTCGAGCGGCGCACAATCGCTTGAATGCGCGCAACAAGCTCATCCTTGTGGAAGGGTTTAGTGAGATAATCGTCGGCGCCGAAACCGAGGCCGCGCACTTTATCTTCAATGCCCGCAAGGCCCGAAAGGATCAAAATCGGTGTTTTGACCTTCGCGACGCGCAACGAGCGCAACACTTCATATCCTGACATGTCCGGGAGATTGAGATCGAGCAAGATGATGTCATAATCATAAAGCTTGCCCAGATCGATCCCTTCTTCACCGAGATCTGTCGTGTAAACATTAAAAGTCTCGGATTTGAGCATCAGCTCGATGCTCTGCGCGGTGGCGCTGTCATCCTCGATTAGCAATACGCGCATGGCCGTCCCTTGCCCCTTCTCGACCCGTTACTTGTGTCCGGCAGTTCCGTCGCCCCCGACGGGTCTGCTGCCTCGACACCACAAAAATAAACTTGGTCCTCACTTTGTCGTGGAATGGTTAACAAATGATGATTCTCTCGTGCAAGCCTTAACCAAATTCTCGCCGAAAATTTACGATAAATTATTGAAATAATGATGATAATTTTAGTTAATTATGTTTAATTTTTACTTTAAGAAACATGGTTAAATGATTCATTTGACTCATAGGTTTGCGACTGTATCGATCGCGAATCAGTAAAGCTTACGGGATCGGCGGTGTTACCGGTCAAAGCAAAAAATCGGGGCGTGTGGCCTTGATTATGGGACCCGTGCGACATGGTTTTGGCAAAAAATACGCGAATCACTCGACTGACGGAAGCGCTTTCCGAGATTGATCCGGGCGATTTTTACGGTCGCGTTGTGGCGGTGCGCGGGCTTGTGATTAGCATTGCGGGCCCCATCGGGCGCATCCCTGTTGGCGGTCGTTTGCGCGTTGAAGCGGGATCGCAGTTCTTAACTTGCGAAGTGATCGGCCTTGAACAAGGTACGATCCTCGCGATGCTTTTCGGTTCTGTGGAAGGGATAAGGCAAGGTGCGCGCGCCTATGAGGGATCATCGCTGCCCGGGCTTCGCCCGGATCCCTCATGGCTCGGACGCGTGCTCAACGGATTTGGCGAGCCGATTAATGACAAGGGATCATTGATGTCCGGTGAGCGTTTGATGCCGTTTCGGGCTGACCCGCCGCAAGCGCACACAAGACGGCGTTTGGGTGAGCCGCTTGATCTCGGTATCTTTGTGCTCGATACATTTCTTACAAGTCGACGCGGTCAACGGATGGGCATTTTTGCGGGCTCCGGCGTCGGTAAATCGGTGATGTTGTCGATGATTGCGAATAACGCGAAAGCCGATTGTGCGGTGATCGGATTGATCGGCGAGCGCGGGCGCGAAGTACAAGAACTTATTGAAGATGATTCAGGGCCAGAAGGCCTCGCGCGCTCTGTCGTCGTCGTTGCCACTTCGGATGAAGGTCCCTTGATGCGGCGGCAAGCGGCATGGACCAGTCTTTCTCTTGCAGAATATTTTCGTGATCGCGATCAAAATGTGTTGTTGAAAATGGATAGTGAAACGCGTTTTGCTATGGCGCAACGCGAGATCGGTTTGTCCGTCGGTGAGCCGCCAACGAGCAAAGGTTACACACAAAATGTCTTCAGCGAATTGCCTCGCTTATTAGAACGCGCGGGTCCTGGATCGGGTGAAAGAACAATTACAGGCTTCTTCACCGTGCTTGTTGATGGCGATGATCATAATGAGCCGGTTGCGGATGCGGTGCGCGGTATTCTTGATGGCCATATTGTTATGGAGCGCTCGATCGCCGAACGAGGGCGTTATACAGCTGTTAATGTTTTGAAATCGATTTCGCGCACCTTGCCGGGTTCGGTCGATCCCGCCTATTGGCCGATTGTACAAGCGGCTCGTGCCTCGCTTTCTACTTATTCAGATCTCGAAGAATTGATCTGGCTTGGCGCATATAAGGTCGGATCGAATGCCGAAGTGGATGCCGCCATAAAACTTTTTCCCGAACTCGAAAATTTTCTTCGACAAAGTAAGGAAGAGTCAACCTCATTGCGCGATAGTTACGCTCGGTTGGCCAGCGTGATGGCTTCGATGTGATTTATTTACCTTTCATTAAAGGGATCACAAAGGGGCAACGCGGTCGTTAATTAACGGGTTTTAACTGATGATGAAATCACGTGATGCCTTGATGCGCTTGAAGCGGTTCCAAGTTGATGAGAAGCGCCGTCGCCTTTCGCAAATCGAAATCATGGTTGCAGAATTCAAAAGAATGGCGGGTGAACTTGACCGCGAAATCGCAGCAGAAGAAACCCGTGTAGGTATTACGGATCGCGCGCATTTCGCCTATCCGACTTATGCACGCGCTGCAATTCAACGCCGCGATAATCTTCTTCAATCCGCGCAGGATCTTGAAGGGCAGCTTGAAGATGCGCGCGCCGAACTTGAAGACGCTTTTGAAGATTTGAAAAAATTCGAAATTCTTGACGACCGCGAAACCATCAAAGAAAAAGCAATGGAAGCGGTTCGCGAGCAAGCCGAACTTGATCGCGTCGCGGCGGGCATGCGTCTCGCCCGCGCTTAATCAATCACAAAAAAGAATTACGCCTCATGCGCCTCAATCAAAGGCACATGAGGTGCAAAATCACGCGGAAGATGGCCGCTGATCCGTGGATCATCAAGAATCTCGATAGCGCTACGCGTCGCACAAAAGCCTCGCGCTTGATTAAAACCGGCGCTGCCCGGCGCATCAATATGGCAAGAATTAACCCACAGACGCTTAAAGCTTTTTGCGTGGGCCTCATTAAACGCATAAGCCATCAAACGCGGGCCTAATCCTTTGTTCATCGCGGGAGGTACGAGTCCGAGATAACGGATCTCGGCGCCTTCTTCATCTTGTTCGCGATGATCAATCTCTAAAAAATCCGAGATCGTCTTTGCCATCGCTCAAGGCAAAGGCCTAGACCTTCGGGTGTGAAAGAATAGCGATAAGCTCTTCATCAGATATTTTAAGACGCGAGACCCAAAGCCAAGGGCCGCCCACGGCTTTAAACAAAGCGCGGTAGCGATCGACATCTGAAGGTGCAAGCGGCTCAATCCGAAAAGGCTTGGGCCATGAAATATTTATCTCAGGAAAGGGGGCCATTCTCTCGAAATAGATGGTCAACACACCGAGTTTTCCCGGAGCCAAAGCGTAAAATCCATTCTGGTCGATAGGGGAAATCATAGCTCTTACGGGTCCTTGCTTACTGAAAAAGCGCTTAGGCTTCCGATTCTGTTACGAGAGGCCTCTTGTAGCCGAGGTCCGCCTCATGCAAAAAGAGGGGATGGGTGCGACAGGTCCGAGAAGCCTTGGCACTTATTTGCTGAATGATGAATGCAGGGCTTCATGAAACGCATCTTTGATTTTCTTTGGCCTGCGCTTGGAATAATTGCCGTCATTTTTTCCGGATGGCTTCTTTATCAAGAAATTCGATCATTATCCGCGAGTGATATCCTTGCAAGTCTAGCAGCGATCCCGCTTCATCGCTGGGTGTTGGCCGGTCTCTCTACGCTGGTCGCCTATGGGGCGCTTGCTTGGTATGACCGCATAGCGCTTTTGCATTTGAATAAACAATTGGGCTGGGGATTCATCTCTGTTGTGTCCTTCACTACTTATGCGCTCTCTCACAATATTGGAGCATCTGTCTTCTCTGGCGCGGCGGTGCGCTATCGCGCTTATTCGACCAAAGGTCTGACGGCTGCCGAAATTGGAGTGCTTGTCGCTTTGTGCTCATTCACATTTTTGCTCGGTACGGTGATGCTTGGCGGCATTGTGCTGATCGGTGAGCCTGAATTGATTTCACGTCTCTTTGATATTCCGGTTTGGCCGGGGCGCGTCTTGGGTTTTGCTTTTTTAGTTGGCGTAGCGCTTTATGTGTTGGGTTCACTTTTAGGCCTCAAGCCTCTGAAGATCAGTTCTTTCCATATTTATTATCCGCGTCCTGCGATTGTGATGCGCCAACTTTTTGCAGCCCCACTCGAATTACTGGGCGCTGCAGGCATCATTTATTTTGCGCTTCCTCAGACTGAGGGCGTTGACTATTTTTCGGTACTTGGTGCGTTTCTCGGATCTTTTTCGGCCGCATTATTGTCGCATGCGCCTGGAGGATTGGGTATTTTGGAGTTTGTGTTTCTAAAGGCCATGCCAAATGTCCCAGCGGCCGACGTTATCGCCGCATTGCTGGTTTTTAGACTTCTCTATTTACTAATTCCGCTCTTATTTGCAGCAATTACAGTTTTGATTTTCGAGCGACAAAAATTTATGCAGGCACTGAAGCGGCATCGATAATCTCACATTATAATCGTCTGAATTGAATTCTTTTTAACATTTTGAACGAGCGTGAGCTCAAAAATCAATGTCGATATTGTTGAATGCGTGTCGTGCGTAATCCAGCAAGGCCATGTTCATCGATAGAGGCTTGCCACGATAAAAATTCTTCGATTGTGAGGGTGTATCGAGCGCAAGCCTCATCAAGGCTCAAGAGACCACCGCGGACGGCGGCTACGACTTCTGCTTTGCGTCTTATGACCCAACGTCGTGTTGAGCTCGGTGGTAAGTCAGCAATCGTGAGGGGGCTCCCATCAGGACCGATGACAAATTTTGTCCGTGGCCGAAATGCGTCCGTCATTGCGTGCTCGTTGCCTTCAATCTTTAAATCTCGATGCCTGACCATACGAGCGATGAATTTATAAAAGCCTAAGGTATTGTTTTTAAAGAGTTAACGTGATGCACCGTTTGAAACTAAGCGTCTTAATTATTTTTTGACCGGCGTTTGATGTTTGAAACAACTCGTCTGTCGCCTACTTGGTTATCGAAAGGTGTAGAAATTATTTAATTTCAATAATTTAATTAGATCTGGGCTCGTTCTGCCAAATTTATTTCGCATTTCTAAATTAGGAACAATTTCATAATTATTTAATAAAACCTATTGCATTCAATCTCCGAGTCAATCATTTGCGGGATGTGCAATGACCTGCTTCCTGTAAATTAGGCAATTTGGAACTGGAATTTTCCAATTATGATCTCCAGTCGGGGACAAGGAGAGTTCCATGAAGGCGTCGAAGTTTACCGAAGCGCAGTTCGCATTTGTTTTGAAGCAAGCGGACGAGGGTACGTCGGTCGCTGAAGTCTGTCGGAAGGCAGGAATATCTGAAGCGACCTTTTACGTATGGCGGAAGAAGTACGGCAATTTATTGCCGACGGAGATGAAGCGGCTACGACAGCTGGAAGACGAGAACGCGAAGTTGAAGCGGATCGTGGCGAAACTGTCTTTGGACAAAGCCATGCTGCAGGATGTGCTCAAAAAAAGCTTTAAGGCCTGCTCGTAAACGTCAGCTTGTTGATCACTTGCGTTTCGATTGGAAAGTATCAGCCCGACGGGCTTGTTCTACTCTTCGCGTTGCGCGATCGATTTATGACTACAAGTCCCGACGGAACGATCAGGCCGATCTGAAGGTCAAGATCAGAGATATTTGTGAGACGCGTGTGCGTTACGGCTATCGACGTGTTCACATTCTTCTCAAAAGCGAAGGATGGGAGGTAAACCCAAAAAGGGTTTATTGTCTTTACAAAGAAATGGGTTTGAAATTGCGTAACAAGTTTCCGAAGCGCAGGGTGAAGGTCAAGCTTAGAGATGATCAGAAAGACCCCGTTCAGGTCAACGAGACCTGGGCTATGGACTTTGTCCATGATCAGTTGGTCACCGGAACCAAGATCCGCATCCTGACGGTTGTCGATACGTTTAGTCGGTTCTCGCCAGTTGTGGATCCTCGTCTCAGCTATCGTGGCGAAGATGTTGTTCAAACACTGGAGCGTATTTGCAAAAGTGTTGGCTAACCAAAGACGATGCGTGTTGATCAGGGATCGGAATTTATCTCGCGCGATCTTGATCTGTGGGCCTTCCATAAAGGAGTCATGTTAGACTTCTCTCGTCCCGGCAAACCGACTGACAACAGCTTTATCGAAAGCTTCAACGGCAAGTTCCGTGCCGAATGCCTGAACACGCATTGGTTCATGAACCTTGACGAAGCGCGGATAAAAATGGAGGCATGGCGTATAGACTATAATGAGTTCCGATCTCACAGCGCGATCGGCAATAAGCCGCCGATATCGCTACTGAATGGCTCATCGGCGGCAGCGCCGTCCTGAGCTTTAACCCCGGAGATTCTGGTTCTCACCGGCCTAAACTTGGGTAGCGGCTCAACCCCTCCCATTGGCACCACAATAATGGCTCAACTTTAGGGGGCTAAGACACCCCCATCAACGAGGCACGAAAGGGCCAACTTATCTTTGTCTTCCCAGATTGCGGCAGGAACCCACCTGCCCCCTCTGCCCTTTCTCATTCGATCGTAACCTGGTTGAGGATCATTCTCGTGAATCGGACCAAAATGCCCTAAAAGGGCTTGTCGCCGCCAAAAGAAGGAATCAATTTTTACTTCGAATAGCGTCCGTAAATTCTCCACTCAACAAATAATATATTCCTTTCATTATATAAAATATATCTTAAAAACATAAATGATATCAGGATCTCAAATTAGAGCTGCACGTGGGTTTTTACGTTGTTCTATCAGAGACTTAGCGGAGAAGAGCGGCGTCAGTTGGCCTACAATCCAACGACTGGAGCAAGAAGACGGGGTCCCAAATACCAAAGCGCAGACCTTGTTAGACGTCAAAAGGGCCCTTGAGATTGCTGGAATTGAATTCACGGGCGAGCCGGATGATTGTCCAGGCGTCGCTTTCCGTAAAACTTCCTGAATGTTTCGTTCAATAATGATTTTTTGACCCTCCTAAGGAAAGTTTGCTAAAGGGAGGGTTCAACGCGGAAAACCGCGAACGGGAATTCTATGACAATTCTGGACTTAACCGGACCGCCTTCAGAAACGCGAGTGGTTGTCGCCATGTCGGGCGGCGTTGATTCATCAGTCGTTGCCGCGCTTTTAAAGCGTGCGGGTTATGATGTTGTTGGTCTCACGCTGCAACTTTATGATCATGGCGAGGCGGTACACCGCGCCGGTTCATGTTGCGCGGGGCAAGATATTCATGACGCGCGTCGTGTAGCGGAACGTTTGGGCATTCCGCATTATGTGCTAGATTATGAATCACGCTTTCGTGAAGATGTGATTGAGCGCTTTGTCGATTCTTATCTTGCGGGCGAAACACCTGTGCCTTGCATTGAATGCAATCGCAAAATCAAATTCCATGATCTTCTCGAGACCGCGCGTGAATTGGGCGCTGCCGCATTGGCAACGGGTCATTATGTGACATCACGGGCGCTCCCTGACGGTCGTCGTGGGCTTTATCGCGCGGTCGATTCTGACAAAGATCAGAGCTATTTCCTTTATGGCACAACGGATGAGCAGCTCTCATTCTTGCGCTTTCCTTTAGGCGATCTAACAAAGCCGCAAACAAGAGCGTTGGCAGCTGAATTCGGCCTGGCGGTTGCGGATAAATCCGACAGCCAAGACATCTGTTTTGTGCCGACAGGCCGTTACACAGATGTGATCGAGCGTTTACGACCTGACGCGGCAACGCCTGGAGAGATCGTTCATCTCGATGGGCGCGTGCTTGGTCACCATGACGGTGTGATCCATTATACCGTGGGCCAAAGACGTGGCCTCGGCATCGCATCGGGTGAGCCGCTTTATGTCATCCGCATTGAGGCTGCCTCTGCGCGCGTGATTGTGGGGCCACGCGAAGCGCTTCAAACGCGCATCATCCATTTGCGAGATATCAATTGGATTGGCGATCACCCGCTCGACGCTTTGTCGCCTGAAGGTTTCGACATCGCCGTGCGCGTGCGTTCAACACGGCCGCCGCAACCCGCGCGGCTCTTGCGCATGGGCGAGGAGGTCTGTGTCGAATTGCCGGAAGGCGAATATGGCGTTTCCCCCGGTCAGGCCTGCGTTTTCTATGACTCGACCGACCCGCGCGCCCGGGTTCTTGGCGGTGGTTCGATCATCCGCCCGAAGCCGGAACTTGCGGCGGGTGCCGTTTCCTTGACTCAAGGCGCAGCCGCGTCCTATATCCGCCCCGTCTCGCCGAGGTATATCCTCGGGATACCGGGGCGGAGTAGCTCAGCCGGCTAGAGCAGAGGAATCATAATCCTTGTGTCGGGGGTTCAAGTCCCTCCTCCGCTACCACTTCATAGTCCAAAAAAATCCAAAAATGTGCGAATAACTCTTAAATTCAACAAGTTATTCGTTGACCTGCGTCCGAAGCGGTACGGGACGGTCCATTTGTGTCCAACAATTATGTTGGTATATTGGTTGGTATACCGTGGAAGTGACTTCCGGATATACCAACAATGGCCCTTTCAGAACTTAAAATTCCCAATGCGAAACCTAAGAGCAAAGCCTATAAACTTTCGGATGGGGCTGGGCTACAGCTATGGATGGCACCACAATAATGGCTCAACTTTAGGGGGCTAAGACACGGGTAGGGCGACCTAGTGACGGTTGCCAAGCAACTCAACCCATTGGAAGCCAATTGCTTCCATTGAGTACTTGGGAAGCACCTCTCTCTGAGCCTGGGCCACTGATTGAGCCAAACCAAGAAGCTTCGAGGGCTCTATAGGCAACAAAGTAGCATCAAGATCGAAGAAATACTCTGAAAACTCCCGATAAGACGGAATTGGGCTGGCGGCTGTTGGAAGCCCCAAGGCTAGAGATGCAAGAAGCCGATTTGAACTTGCCCCAGATTTCTTCGGGTCGTGTATGTCCGAGGGAATAACACAGAAGTCGGCAACCCTTGCCGCCGATACCATGTTTTCTACCGACCACTCGAAGGCGCTCATGGAGATACTTGCTCTCGTTGTGAACGTATGGCGTTGTATCACTTGGAAACCGATGGAGTTAGTCAGGACAATCAGTTTGAATGAGGAATGGTGCGCTAGGCCATCAATCCATCTTAGGAGGTAGGACACGTTTGAAGGGTGTCCAAACCATAGGATGTTGTCTGTGCTTTCCACCGCCTTCGGTGGGATGTAAGGAACCTCAATTGGGTCTGGAATCACTCGGATCTCACCAAAGAAGATCCTTGCGAGCATCTCCCTCATATGCAATGAAGAAGTTACGCAGGAGTCAACCTTGCCCAACACTGGCTTGTAAAAGGAACTTCCCATTGCCGAGGGGAAACCGAGATGATGGTCCGTGTAATCAAGTACGACTCTCGCTCCGGATGCTTTGGCTCTATCGATCTGATCTAGCCAATGGGGAGCCCGTGTCATCAGGTCGTTCGCTTCAATTTTTCCAACTAATACGCAGTCACAATTCGGTGTGATCTGTTCCCCAACGCAAACCTCGTGTCCAACATCTTTGAGGTTCGCTGCCGCTAGGCCTAATCTCAGTCGAGCTGAGGCAAGTTGAGACACTCGGAGTGCCTCCAAGGATGAACTCGAAGTGAGGAGGTGAATTAGGCGAGAATCTGTGGTCCCTGTCACGAAGGTGAGGTTTCTGTGACCAATGGTTTCCGCCCAGTCATTCTCATGTCTCGGGGCTCTCGTAACTTAAACTGAGCTGGCTCTTGCTGTAGCTCTACTAAACCAGCAGCATGCATAACTTGAGCCAAGCTTAGGGGGGTATAACCCCAGCGATGAACCATGAGTGGGTCAGTCCAGCGAGGGTCACCGTAGAAGACCCACATGGTTCGCTGCCCCTCTGGACCAGGCAAGGCCCCGGCGTCTGTGTTTTTAAGGAACTCCTCGCAAGCAGTTCTCAAGTTCGGGCACTCCAAGATCATTTT
>Ga0194133_10003800_pt1 | contig 21020 bp, 19 predicted proteins | sample TA2KigOf40mmetaG_FD_155448 | JGI IMG/M metagenome (GOLD analysis project Ga0194133, IMG submission 155448) | Freshwater microbial communities from Lake Tanganyika, Tanzania - TA2015055 Kigoma Offshore 40m | ecosystem: Environmental > Aquatic > Freshwater > Lake | place: Tanzania: Lake...
TACTGGTCAAAGCCAACAAGCAAGAAGGAGGATCTCAACAACAAAGCCAAGTTGAGTGTTCAATCATTGGGGTCGATGGGAAGTGTAGGTTATCCCGGCAAAGGATTGTCTGATGAAGAGGTCGAGGTGAAAGTTGTCAACTATACAGTCCAGAATTCATGAAGTGACATTTAAGAGAGTGACTGTCCAAGACTGAAAATCATAGTAACTAATGGTTAAATTATTCCTTTTATATGTCTACCTACCTATTTGATTCAATGGCTGAGGCCAGATAAATGTTTGAATTGTAAAATCTTTTAATAAATGAGATATGAACTAATATAGCAAGGATGTTAATTGACTAAAACTTAAGGTTGTTTGAAGACCTCATGGTTCTACTGTGATGTGAGGCTTGTAACTTGCGTACAGACTGTCAACAAAGGTCAACTGTTTCATAGACTAGCTATACATTATTTCAGGAAATGAGGTAATTACCATATCAGTTTGCCTAATGGACAAGTTTGCCTAAGGCAGGGGTGAGACCCGGGCCTTTATTTGCCTTGCTTGCCGGGTCAAGAGACCCTCAGGGTTAAGTAGTGGTTAGGTTAGGTTAGCAATAAAGTATGGGGTAAAGCATGGGCCTTGGGCAAACTTTAGACGAACTGGTTTTCATTAGACTTTGTTAGAGATTATCAGACACTTTGATTGCTGTGTGGTGAAGTTAGGACTCTCACTTTTGAAGATTGTGATTCTCAACCAAAATTTATCTGAAATTTATTCCAATTTGTGTCAAATATTCAGAAATAGACTATTTTATTTCAAGATACGGTTTTATGTTTACTAAAATATCATCATGGTAAAAAAATCTTCCATTTTCTTTGTCCTCGCATTTTACAGTACATAATTCTTTGATTTTCAGATGAAATCTTCCTTTTTCTACTTAGAAAATAAAGGAAAATAGCTTAAATAAAACGGAAGATTTTTTTACCATGGTCTCACCATGCGAGTCGATGGCAAAGGACAGCTGATGTGGAAAGGCTTTGCCTGCCTCACAAATTAAGGGACACTAGGTACAAAAACAAATAAAATCAAAACAACATGTGGCCGTGATGTGGGATTCAGATTGAAATTGAAATTCTATCAGCGGATTAACTGAGCAGAGAAAAAAAGAAAGGGGTCGACTTTGATGTAACTTCCAGCAAAAATGTCAGTTAATATATCTGGAAACTTAAGAAAGCGACTTAAGGAGGAAAACTTATTTATCACCGACTTGTTAGAATTGGTTAAATTTCCGAAAAATAGTGAAAGTGACTCAGAGTCTGGCGATGATGAAGGTAAATGTTCTCTCACTGTATCTGTTAAATCAGGGCTATTGATAACTTTTTTCTTTTTATCGTTACAGAAAAAATTGCCAGGACAACGAATGGTTTTAAGATTTCAAGTGGAAGGGCCACCTCAATAGGTGAACTGCACGAAAGATTGAACAAAAAGCTTCAAGAGCTTCGAGGTCTAAAACTATTGACAAACTTTCCTGTTAACTTTTGGTTCTAAAATGTTTACATTGTTTTGTCATAGGCCCGAGTAGAAATAATAATTCTAAGCCTAAACTGACAAAAGCTGAAAAGAAGCTTAAAGCTAAAGAGGAGAAGAGGCTAAATTCAAAACTCACCAAGCTGAAGACATCTAGTGAAAACTTTAACAATAAAATGGCTAAAGCTGCCCAAAAGGTAGGTGCTAAACCACCCAAGCCTGTTTTCAATGCCGAGGGGAAGATGGTATTCTCAAAATTTGACTTCACTGATGATGGCGGGTTCAAGGCTGACGACAATACCAAGAAGGCTTCCCTAGATCCTAAGAGTGCTCTAGCCAAATTAGAAAAGCACAAAGAAAGAATTAAATGTTTGGCTGATCAAGGTAAATTTCATTAAGGTAAAAGTATGAAAAAAACTGCAATCTATATTTTTTATCTTAGGTAATGTTGAAAAAGCTCGCATCCTTGAGGATAACAATGCATGGAGAACTGCTCTTGACCGATCCAGTGGCCTAAAGGTCAAAGATGATGTATCTTTGCTGAAGAAATCAATCAAGAAACAGGCCCAGAAAAAGGGAAAGTCCAAAAAGAAATGGGATGAATTAGTTCAGAAGGAAGAGAATCGTAAAACGGTAAGTAGGAAATCTTTGGGTGGATCTTAAGCTGGCAGAAAATAATAAAATATTTATTGTGTTACAGCAAAAGCAGCAAAAACGATCAGAAAATCTGGCAAAGCGCAAGGTAGACAAAAAAGATAAAAAGAAAGGAAAAAAGGTTCCAGGATTTAGATAGTTTTTTCAGACCTCGAACATCCCAGGCTTAACTATTCCATTACCTTAATTTACTTAATATAAATCTTTGGTTAAATCTTCAAGGGTTTCTTTATTTGTTATAATCAGCATTTTCAGTTTGGCAATGATATTGGGCCATGATGTACTTGGGTGATGGCCCATGTGGATTTTGGATAAAGATGCCTGAAAGATTAAAGGCTTTTTCCGTACAAATTGTTTTCGTTGTTAAGACACTCTTTTTCCCCAAAAGTGTTATTTCTATATACAATGCAGAATAGGTTTTACAAAGCTATTTCATTTCAAGCTGAAGACTTCTTAGACTCAATAACGATTGGAATTTCAAGGATAATTTAATCAAAGTTGAAGAAGCTAGAAAAAATTATTATTCATCGTAAAGTCATATCTATGAATATTGTAAATTAGTATAAGTCCGTCAATTAATTTGATGTTAAATGCATTGTAAATAACAAAAGTAACTTATTTCATATTCATTCAAAGTTGAATATCTCAGCAATATCTTTTCTGTAGGGAAAACTTGATTGGGTTCCCTCTTTTCCAACTGTCACAGTTGCGACTTGACCAGCTAATTTTATCGTTTGGTGAAGCTCAAGATCTGGATATTCCACCTGTAATGAGAGCAATTTAATGTCTCCATTTCTTGATCTAAATACTTAACATCTTGTGTATAGTATATTTTATGGTGTCTGAAACTTCTGTGTGATTAATCTCTCAAAATAATCACAGCTACGTACCATGAAGAAAGCCAAAGCTCCCACAAATGCGTCTCCAGCACCAGTTGTGTCAACCACCTTTGCTTCTTCAGCAGGTATTAATTTTGGGGTAGGATTTTTGCGGGTCGCCAAAACTGATCCTTGCTTTCCCATCGTTATAATCACTAAAATAGACCAAAATCAGTACGTTAAAAACCAAGGAATCTGTGCAATTATTGTACCGGTTGGACATTTCTCCAGTAGAGCTGAAGCTACTTCTCCAATATCATCCAGACTCTGGATTGAAACGGTTCTAAGAAAACATTTCGCATGAAAGTTTAAAAATGGAGTGAAGTAACTTTTTGAAAAAATCAGTCTGAGAAAGTTTTTTAGGAAGTTTTTAATACCTTTCTGCAAATAATTCAGCCTCGGTTTCGTTCACACACAGGATGTCAGTCAGCTCAAAAATCTTTGGATTCAAGTCTTTTTGAGCGGGCGCAGCATTTGTAATGGTCAAAATACCTTTTTGTTTTGCAAGCTCAAGTACTCTAAATTTATTTTGTGGATTTTTCGAGCTGAATTCATTCTAAAATTTTGTTTATTTTAATGCACCTTATGACTCCTTCATGTGAACACTCGATTCCAACGACTACTGCTGCAGTATTGTCATCAAAAATTGTGCTGCTCGCATCAGCTATTTCTGCTGAGAAAAGCTTATTAGCTCCTAGAATTTCAAATCCAAATATGCCGGATATATTTCCATTTGAAAAGAGTTTTTTTTCAAACCTGGAACAATCACAATTTTATTCTGTCCTGTTGATGACTCCACAAGAATTGTTGCCACTCCTGTCGGTTCTTTTTCTACCACACCCAGATGATTTGCATCGACATTATTAACCTTTAGGAGAAGATTTCGAGATAACACTTTTCTAGATAAAAAATTTATGCAAATGATGATATACCTTAAAGTTTTCCTGGTATGCTTTTCCATTCTCATCACTTCCTACAATCCCAAGCATGACAGCGCTTCCCCCTAATCTGGCACACATAACAGCCTAAAGTTGAACGTATAAAATGATTGCAAAGAAAAGCAAACACACAGATTTGCTCCACCTGGTTGGCAGTTTTCCCTCCAAAGCCTGTTTTAAATGTTGACCCAAATATTGTTTCTCCATCTTTAGGAAAACGTTCAGAGTAGGCTATGAGGTCTCTGAATATTCCACCAGCAAAAATAATTTGCCTTGTTGAGGATACGCTTTCCATCATGACACTACGCACTAGACTTTGTCAAAATCTGAACGCCCCTAAATATTAATAATGTATTAATTATTCAATCTAGTTGTCAAATGTAATTACTGCCTTAAATGCAAGTTAATCCTGAGTTGCTTGATTGCTTGAAGAACTGTTGCTCAAATATCTACTTAAGAAATACTCAAATTCAAGTTGTCAAACTTGCAATTGTAAATAACAAAACTGGTTCTTACAAAATTAAGTATGGTCATTCAGACAATCTTCAAATACGAATGAGGTGTAAGGAATTTGAGTATAAAAGAAATAGTTGATAAGCATGAGAAACTTGTGGCCGATGAAAAATGCAGAAATGCCTTCGGGTTTAAATTTTTTTATGTTTACATTTAACTTGATTTTAGCGAAAACAGTTGGTTTTATCTTTCCATCATGTGGGCACATCATCAGCTGTATTTCTGACTCTCAGCTGTTGAGCTGCTCAATTTTCAAAATCTAATGTAGGAGCATGAGTTAGTAAAAAATCGACCAATAAAGATTTATCAAGATGTCTAAATAAATTGTACCTACTTCAGCTTTTTTACAGAACAGACAAATATACTATATATTGGCCATTGTATTTGGTTTTATAAAAACAATATAGTGACAACAGCTGAAAATTGGTGCTCAGTCTTTATCTTAGATGTCTGTGGCCTTGAATTCTTTATAGTATTTATAATTTTGGAACGTCGTCGTATAAACGTGACTCGGGCGTGCTCTTTTTGGCCAGCTGTTGTGAGTGCCTTTGCCTTGGCTTTGTGTTTCTGCATGCGCGCAGATCGACTCGACAGTCGACAGTGTGTGAGAGGTCGAGTTTGGAGCCATTAGCTAGCCCAAAGGCAAATTGTACTTCGTCCAACCTGACAGCTAAGTTGCTATAAGACGAAAATTTCTGACAAAGGGAACTTTCAGACCAACCAACATTGCCACACTTATTAGTTGCTAAGGACATTTTGTCTCTTTAAGATCCCCCATTGTGCGCAAAATGTCTTCCCCAAGTGCTGGAAAACGTCGAATGGACACGGATGTCATCAAGCTTATTGAAAGTAAGCACGATGTGACGATCCTTGGTGGTCTCGATGAATTCATCGTCAAGTTTTTTGGACCTCAAGGGACACCATACGAAGGTGGGGTGTGGAAAGTAAGGGTTCATTTGCCCGAACAATACCCATTCAAATCACCATCCATCGGATTCATGAACAAAGTAATATTTTCATTTAAGGGATTTCACCAAAGGACATTGATAAAATTCTTATAAATTTGTTAAGGTCCCCACCCCAAGTATTTTTCAGCTTCGAATTTTCAGCAAAATAGGCCTACAATTTGAGCAAAATTTAAAACAGCAATGAAAGTATCAAAATTATTTTCTAGGTTTACCATCCGAACATCGACGAAGTGTCTGGAACTGTCTGTCTAGACGTTATCAATCAAGTAAATAATATTTTTTTCATCTCTTTTTCATAGCATAGCGTATAGTAGATCTAGAGTTGTGCTTATACCTATTTTTTTGACTGACAGGCCTGGACTGCGCTCTACGACTTGTCTAATATCTTTGAGTCGTTTTTGCCTCAGCTTTTGACTTATCCAAACCCTACGGATCCTCTCAATGGAGATGCAGCAGCCATGTACCTTCACAGGTTTGCCCCCTTTAAACATGCTCGTTGTCATCCTATTTTACCATCTGTTTTACTATATTCAGGCCAGAGGAGTACAAGAAGAAAGTGATAGATTATGTGAAAAAGTATGCATCAGAGGAAGCTTTGCGCAACAAGGAAGACGAAGCAGTCAGCTCTTCCAGCGAGTCCAGTATGAGCGATTTTAGCGAAGATGAAGCCCAAGTAATCTTGCCTACAGGCTCATTTTATAGTTCCATTTATGATATGTCTTTAACATTTTAGGATATGGACTTGTAACGTTAATCTTCAGGCTCCAGTCTACATGTGAGCACGACTATCAACTTTTACTATAAAAGTGTCCATTGCGAATGAATTTTTAGGTCTTTTTTCGGTTTGGACATTAATTCTTTAACTACATACATTGCTGATTCAAGAAACCTTTTATGATAAAGATGGTCAAAGTAACAAATATTGAGTGAAGTGTCACAGCCTGCCCCCAAGATGTACTAAGCTCTGCCCACCCAAGTTTGTGTTGTTTTAGATGAGTAATAATTTCACTATCCTTGTGCCATTTTGACCTATCTGTATTATTTAAATCTCATCTTTTCTCTTTCAAATGCTCCCAGTTTTTTCATAAAAAGATCAGGGTGTAGCTCTGCTAATTTTTTGCCCTCCTTAACCCCAGTTATTTCGGAAAGCAAAATGTTTTAAATGTATTTCAGTTTGTAAATTCAAATTATCAAGCTTAATGCCATTTCATGAGACTATTTTAAGTTTTGATGTGAACACTCGAATGTACTTCATTTACATTTATTAATTGATAAGGATTTAATGTCCACTCTATATGAATATCTTTCTTTCTTCTTGATGTTAGCAAACCAGATGCAAAAAAATGGACTTGAAATCCCTTTTCCATTTAATCTCAAAATTATTAGCGAGCAAGCAAGTGTATGCTAAGATCTAGGAAATTTTTAAAAATCGATTTTTTTTCTCTTGTGTATTAGTTTGTAGGTGTGGACAAGTCTTATTGGATTTATGTATGGTTTGCGAAGCAAGATGAAAAGTTTGATTCAATTGTACAGTTCATTTAATTTGAAAAATATATTAATATTTTATTTTTCTTGTCTTAAGAAAAATGGAGGGTTTTTTTCTTGTTTACACATTCATTTTAAATGTTAGTCTACTCGATAGTTGAAGAATTTGATAGCTTTTTGTTAGAGATCTAGAGCCTGAAACAGTAAAGGTGAAGAAGGGGCTAGGTTTCTGAAATCACCCGCCAGATGGCGCTTCCATTATTTAGACAAGATTTTATAAATCTTTGTTTTAAATTTGTCACAGATTTCTACAAATGAATTGTCAAAAAAGTGTGGAGGATAAATCCTGAAAAAGTGTCAACATTTCATTCGAAACAGGAATGACCCTGAAAGTTGAACATTTTGTTTTTCGTGTGTAGATTTAAAGTATTAGGAAGAAATTTCTTTTCTTTTGTCGAGTGTGATAAAAAATATTAGTCAAAAAGTAACCATTGCTTTGAGTAAGTAATACGTACGTATAATGTATCTTCAAAGAAAGGAATGAAGTATGTTGCTTTATTATTCAATCAGTTTTGTACGTCGAATAATGTTGATCCAAAATGGAGCAACTTCCAAGTAAGAATATTTATTTTATAAAAATTAAAAATATGGTAAAATTTCGGTACTTTTTTCAAGGTTACTGTTACGTCAATTTGCTGAAGTTTCAAGGAATTGGTCCTTCCGAGCTTCATTTGGGGTTCGTATCATCCATCGTGTTCAATGTTTCAAAAACATTTTAGTTTCTGGTATTAAAAAGAATTCCATACTTTATTTAAATTACAGTCAATACAATTACAGTTGGTAATTTTTTCAGTACCATGGAGAAGTTCAAGGGGATTCCTACTGGGAGCAGCTCTTGGGCTGCAAAAAGGTGGGTCTTGTCACGTTATAGTTCAACAGTGTCAAACAGAATACTCCCCAACTCAAATACGTCAAAGAGGACTACTGAAAATAGTTGCTCAAGTTTTGAATGAAATATACAGCAGTTTGAAGGTTTTGTTCCGAACACTTCAAATGTTTGTGATGGTCTTACCAATGGTACTTTCTTTTCCTTTGGCTATGAGCTCAAAGACTTTAAAAAAGCACTGGTTTAAAACACTCATTGGAGTTATTCAGTTTTGTGGCCCAGTTTACGTAAAACTTGGTCAGTGGGCATCGACAAGGCAAGCAACAAACGATTCCTTTTCTAAATAAAATATTCTTCCATTTTCAAACACTTTTTTAGAAGAGACATTTTTCCATCAGACGTTTGTTTTTACCTTTCAAAGCTTCAACAAAATGTGGAAACTCACCCTTGGAAGTTCACCGAGCAGCTACTAAATGAAACTTTTGGACAAGTCAGTAATATAAATTGTAATACTACAAGGTTTTAGAGGTTTTCCTTTATCAGGTTGTGATGTCTGCAGCTTTTACGAACATAAATCAGATCCCAATAGGGTCAGGGTGTTGTGCTCAGGTGGGCTTTTAAAAGTACCTACAATTCATGAATATTTAATTTATTGTTTGCTTTCAGGTTTATTTGGGATGGCTTGACGTGAGTGCTATTTCTCTGGACTCACGTCAGCGCCTCAAAAGAATAATTAAAAAAAGAGTTGAAGTAATAATTTGCAAAACTGAAGTTTTTTCCAAACTAAAATATAATTTTTCAGGCAGGTGTCAAGTCCGGCATTAGCATACCGGTGGCTATCAAAGTTCTTCATCCTGAAATATCCGAAAAGTTTTCAAGGGACCTCTTAGTCTTAAATTCGGTCGTTAATTTTCTGTCAAAACTAGTCCCAAGCCTTGAATGGTTAAGCATAAAAGAGTCGATTCATGAATTTGGCGATCTGATGAATAAGCAGGTAGTTAGATTTAAAGCTTACAATTTTTAAAAGAAATCCAAAAGATGTCTGTGAGGAAAAGTTTTTAACTTTTATGTTTCCAATGAAATTTTAGACAAATCTAACAAACGAGGCAGACAGCTTGTTACGTTTTAACAAAGATTTTGGGGATAATTCTGGAATTATTTTCCCTTTGCCCATCAGGGAGTTTTGCAAGGCAGATGTGATTGTTGAAACTTTTGAAACTGGTACTCCCCTTTCACAAATTACTAATAACCTTGAATCTGTACCTATGCTAACCAGAAAAAGTCTTGCTGAAATTGGAGTAGAGATGCTTATGAAAATGGTAAAAATATATTCCATTGAAAATTGTGGATAAATTTCAACTGTCATTATTATTCAATTCAAGATCTTTCGAAACAACTTCGTCCATGGTGATCTTCATCCTGGAAACCTTTTAGTTCGTGGGATGGATAGCAAGTCGGGATTTGGCGAGAATGGCTTGCAGCTCGTTGTCCTTGACCCTGGAATCGTTGCAACCCTTTCAAAAAAAGATCTCTCAAACTTTCGTTCAGTGTTCACAGCTATTGTACGCAGAGATGGGAGAAAGGTATCTTAGAGCAATTTTTTCGAGAAGCTTAAACAATATTCACAATTTAATGGGTAGGTTGGCCAACTCTTTCTCGATCAGTCCCAAAATCGGTGCATGGAACCTGAAAAGTTTATTCAACAGATGGACAGCATAGTATCAGATGCTATGAGTCAAGAGCTTTCTCTGAGTAAACTGGACGTCGGCAACCTTCTTTCTCGAGTCTTCAATGTCTTAAGATGGTAAAATTGTCCTTTATCCTATTTATGTAGATTGAATACAAGCCAAATATTTTATTTCCAGCCATGAAGTCAAATTAGATCCTAACTTTACATCTGTTATTCTTGCAATAATGGTGTTGGAAGGACTTGGTCGATCACTCGACCCTGACATAGACCTTCTGCTTAAGGCTACTCCATTCTTAATTCATATGTAGATTGGCTTATACGCGAATGTATATAGAATGTAAGAATGCGACCAAATAAAGTGATTGAGCTTGAAGCAAGTATTTGAAATATCTTAAAAAGCATGATTTTTATTACATTTCTTGAAAATTTTCTAAATATCATTTTAAGTTTGGAAATTAAAAAACAGGTAAAATGAATTCGAAATAAATCAACCAGTTTTTTTTTAAATAAAATCGACCTTTGATAAGTAAGCCATCGTAGCACGAAAATTAAGTGCCACGCGAAAGATCACAATAAATTATCTTCGAGACTGGTGAGAGACAGCAATTTTGCAAGACCATTTTTTGAAGATTTACAATTGAATATTTGGAGCGTTTTAAACGAGGCTTCTAGCTCCAGCTCGCACAACAAGAATTTGTCTTCTTGGCAGTCTTGTAAAAAGCCTTTGACTGCATGGTTAAATCGTCGCTTTTTGTGACCTAAATTGGACAACTTGATGTTTTGTCTTAAATATTGAATTTTGAATGCATACCAAATCGTCCAACTTTTCGCCTCTCTGTAAAACTGCTTCAATCGTGTTGTGAAGGATAATTTTGGTCTCGTCCAACTCATTCTAAATTTTGAAATAGCATATGGGTTTATCTGAAACCTACGATGAGCAAACATAAAACTACTGAAATACCTGAACTTTCATCAGAGGATCCGCCTGAGCAGGATTTTGGTATAGTTTAAGAAATGAATCAAGAGCGCCAGAGTACTCGGACACTTCGGTATTAAGGATCCATTGACTTCTAGGAACCTGAAATGTTTTATTATTTGAATTTTGAGTGAGAACAACCCAATTCTTAGAGCTTGCTCGACTTTATAAATTATTTTTGCTATAAAGTGTGAGAGAGTTTTCATAACAAAAAGTAAAATTCATAACCTTGAAGCTTTGTGTTAAATGTTCAACCCAAAGTATCTAAAGCATTTTCGAATTCTGTCTTATTCTGTAAAGCTCAGTAAACTATAACAAAAACCGAACCTTACCTTTACCTTACAAACAAATCAACTTTGAAACTATTTTTTTGTTACATAAATAAAAAATCTGATGATCTGATTGAGAAAGCTTCATCAGGTAAAAATTTATTCCCGATTGATCGCATTTCTTGAACTTTACCAATTCAAAAGAAAATCCACAGAAGCTTTCATAGCTTACTTATGATTGAACATAATCCACATTCCATAAACTAACTCTTGGCTCGATATAATATTATGACACATTACTTAGCACTTTGACTTTCCTTTATCGTTGTAAATACCTCAAGGGCCAAGACTGTCAAAATTTGAATCTTGAAATTACCTTGCGTTCAAAATCATCAAGAATTTTGGTCAAAATCGAATGCGCAGCTCGATTGGGGTACTCGTGATCCGAAATGCAAATTCCAGTCAAACTGTCATTTCTAATAATAAATATGGTGAAAAACAAAGTCATTTTCTAGGATTCAAAAGTGGGCTTAACCCGAATCATGCCTTTAAAGTTGCTTAAGTAGAAGGGACGTACCTACAATATACATGGCAAGAATATTCTCCCTCTTGCACAGTTTTCCTGCCCCCAATTTCAGACCTCTCAGTTAGAATTTTTGACGTGAATACAATGAAATCCTAAAATATTTTATCCTATAAGAGTTGACTAGTAAAATTTTTTCAGCATCTAATTTCGATACCTGAATAGATGATCTTTGAAAAAAACTGAAGGACGATAAATCGTGAGCAGCTTTTAGCACTTGCACAGAGTCTTGGCCTTTAAATAGAACTACCAGAGAAAAAAGCTTCATATTGGCTGAAAAATAAAAGACATCATTTAGCCACAATGGAACATTTATCCATGCAAAAAGTCAAATTACAACAGCTTTTAATTCATTGAATGTTTTAAACATTTAAAAGCTTTTAATTGCGTATCAAAGCTATTTAAAACAGTAAAAAAGCTTAGTACAATAGAAGATCCCTCTTGAAAAAGTAATTTAAACAAGTTAACCTTGACATTTATTATAGTCACAAGATCGAATGTGGGCTGGCATAAAGTGCTAAAAGAGCCAAGTTTTAGGCTTGGCACAGACAGCTTGATACTTTTTCTTTACAAATGGTGCTTACCTCTTTCTAATTTGTCTCAATAATCTGTAACTCTCTTCTTCCTTCGACAGAAAACAGAAGTTTGTTTGTCATCTAATATGTAATAATCGCCGTCACGCAAAATCGCAAGACGAATGATTCATTCAAAACAAAAATTGAACTCATAGGCATCTAGAAAACCAGTGCCTCTAGATCCAATGAATCAGTCTTTCTGGAGCACACTTCATACAACAATCACGATTTTGAAATAAAAATCTCAAATCAAACACGTGATTGGCCTTAAGCTGTAATAATCTCTTTTCCATCAGTTTTTTCATGAGTGATTTTCACTTATGGCAAGGCCTTATTAGGAAAAGCAAAATATTCCTCCATCTTCATTGAGTTTCGAGTAGATGTCTTTGGAGTGGATAGCGTGTTTTTTTCTGATTTTCTGTGTTTGCGGTTTTTTGTTTTTGTTCACTGATTTTCGCCTTTCGGAAACAAAAAAATTGTAAATAGCTGCGTTTATTATATATAATTTCAAAGTTCGAAATTTGTGACAAATAATTAGATACTAGACAAGCGAGCAGTTTTTGTCCCCGAAAAGATGGCGGACGATCAGATTCCGTTGGGAGAGTCTGCAAGAGTCAGAAACACAACCATCATAAAGCCTATTGTTTATGGAAACATTTCATATCCATTTCCTAAGAAGAGGGAGACAGGTCATCAAACTTACCTTTTAAATTTACCTAAAAAGATGCTAAATCTGTTGGTCTTGGTTCTTAGATGGTCACACTCACGAGTGGTCGGTATTTCTCAAGCCGTTTAATAACGAAGATATGTCATCATACATCAAAAAAGTTCAGTTCAAATTGCACGAGAGTTACGCCAACCCTAATAGGTTCTCAACCTAGTCCATCCATCCGTTTTGAACAATTAAAAGATGAATGTTTTTTTCAGAATCGTGTCAAAACCGCCGTATGAAGTGAGCGAAACTGGTTGGGGAGAGTTTGAGGTCCAAATTCGCATTTACTTTAATGATCTGAACGAAAAAATTGTTACCTTATACCACGGGCTAAAACTGTTTCACACAAACGAAGAAATTACTACTCATGCCATACTTCAGGTTCACATCAATATTTAATTGTCTTGGCCAATTTGATTTTAAGATGAAAATAACTTCTTTAGGGACGGAAATGTGTTGTTTCCGAGTGGTATGACGAAATTATCTTCCAAGATCCCACGCAAATAATGCATACCATGCTTACTGCAACAAGGTATCCATTCGACTTTTCCTCAGTTATAGGAGCCTTTCAAACTCCCAAACATAAAAAATGCAAAAAGCTTTTTTCAATTCTAAGGTTGTAATTTATGCTCCAAGGGTGGTGTGTAAAAAATATGACTTTATTTACCTGAAACAAAGAACCACTTAAGCTTGACATCCCACAATTTTTCAGGCCAGCAGTTTTAGGAACTTACAAACACGAGACTGACTTTGACGACAAAAAAAGCATGATTAAAGCAAAAATTAAAGATGGAAGAACTAGGCTTCAAGTAAGTTATCGAAAATACTATTGAAAGACAGCGTAATGGTTGCACGATATTTATTATTAGATAACCACAGCTTTTTCTCATTAAATAGGCAGAAGTAGCTGAAATGAAAGAAAAACTTGAGCTCGCCCACGTAACGATTGCAAAGTTTAAAAACGAAATTGAGAAGTCAAAGAGAGATCGAGGGAGCTGTAACACTCTCGCATCTTTGCTTTCCCAATGAGGATGTACTCGAACGTCGATAAACTTTTTTGTATATATGTACAGATTTAAACAATTTCTTCTCATTCTAAGTGAAATATTTGTTTTTAACATTTTAAGCTTAAACCACATCAGAAGCAACAATAACAAGAGATAGAGGGTCCATTGACTGAAACCAGTTATCTTTAGGGCCCTATAATTCTTTTTTACGCCCCTGTTTCGTACCTGATTAGCTATAACATTCAACGCCCTTTTAAGCTCAGCATCGTTAAATGAATTAAGCGACTCTTTCTTTATACCTTATGCACACTCCATTCAGGATTGAAAGGCAAAGACACAGAGGACAAACATGGTGCAATAGCCCTTGAAAGTTCCAAGGAATATGTTTCAAAGACCAAAACTTTCTTTGTACTAAAAGCAGTTTTTCAATTAGTGAGAAAAAGTAATTCCTAGACGATTTATTTCTTTATTTTTTGTAAGAAACTGATTTTCCTGCAGGTTTGTACCGTTGCTTTTGCTTAAGATTTTTCCCTTTTTTGTCATAATCCTTCCAAGGGTTAAAATCTTTTGAGTCTCCAGGATGTTTATTGCTTCCTCCTAAGAATGAAATGGTCAGTCGATCACCCAAAAGTCGTTTTCAACAAACAACTAATTGTAAGCTGATTCCCCGAAAATATCTTTGAATGGTAAAAAGTACCTGAAAATTGTGAAAAGTCAACACTAGAGAGGTCGAAATCCTTAACTGATTCACTTCCTTTTTTTATTTTCTTCTTTCGACGTTTTTTGATTAGGCTTTCACTTGCTGATGTTCCAGTTCGTTTAAGTTTACCTATGCAAAAATAAAAATCATCAAGAATTCTTAACAGCATAAATTTCCAATATATTTTACCTTTGCCATCACTCGTAGATGCACTTTGTCGTAAACTTTTGAACCTGATCGGATCTGTTAAAAAAAATAAGCTTTCACAGGGACCTTTTTTAATACTAAAGGTTGGGTTAAAACTTACCTGGATTGAAATTTGCAGAAGAGAGTAACTCGCTTTCCTCATTTTTCTCTTGTTGATCATCCACGTTTTCATCTTCTCGTTCTTTTAAAATTGAAAAGACAAATTGAAGAATATCTGACATTGAGAGCAAGTGTTGAACTCACCAGCAGATTCTTGTGAACTATTTTCCTCTCCTTGAAATTCTTTAGCTGTCATTGCAGTGAGGGCATCAAAGTGTTCCCTTATCGACTTCATTCTTTCTTCATCTGTCCTTGATCTATTTTCTTGATTGTCATTGAGGGCCCGCATGTAAGGTCTCAAGAGTTGAAAGCGTTGAAAAGGTGTGAGAAAATTCTTCAAATTTGCCGTAGATGTTTCCTCGTCTGATCTTGCATTGAAGAGGCCAATAGATGGGGCTTTCTTTGTTCGTACCAAACAGTCCTAGAAAAAAATGATGGTTAAAATTATATTTTTCAGTTTTACAAAATCGTTTTCATACCCTTGGGTGAGGAACAGCCAAACCTTTCTCCAACAAACACTTGATGCCGACATCCCCATCTGGTTGAAAAGCCAAATGGCCCAGATCCAGAGGACATTTTAGAGGGTTTTCAAAAACATCAATCCCAAATATCTGTTGACTTTCCTTTTCAGAAAAAAATTTAAGCTCTATGTAAATAAGACCAAGGTAAAAATATATTCTTAGAAGCTACTTGAACTGCTGATCCATCTTGATCAGTAATTTCATTGGAAGGAATCAAGGTGGTTGGCAACTCACGAGCTTTCAATATTATCTAAAGAATATCAAAAAATTTATGAAAAAGGCGTGGGCAAAGTAACTGACAAGTCACAAGCTTTTGATATTGTATTTTAAAACCATCGTTTTGTTTATGGAAGTGGTTTTCTAATTACCTTATGTATTTCCAGGAGGTGCTGTTTTACCAAAGGTGGAATAGGGTTGCAACATGCTAGTATACCTTGCATTTCTCGGGGTAATTCACTGCTTATTTTGATAAGCATATGGTTTGGCAGAACATATGCTTCACTTTCATCTTCGGTTCGTGATACCTTATTTCTCCTAAAAGAAATAATAAAGCTAAAAAGAGAATTTTGTGAAAAAGTAATTTATCTTTACCACAAATAAATTTCTTTAAATGCAAAGGTTTGCCTAGCGTTCAGATTAACTTTGCTGCGTTCCAAAAGAGGAAGATGAGAAATCAAAGGTTTTGAAAATATAGTTTTACCTAAGATCAAAGTAAAAAAGATTAAAATTGTAATTTTAACATTTCTGCACCACTCACATAAGTCATTGCTCTGTTCATATACGGCTCTAAGCAAGTTCTTTTGATCATTTCCTTTATCAAGAAGCTCTTTTTTCATTCTATGGTAAATGTACATTAAATAGTGAGTGTCAGTTCTTGCATATTCAATCATCTCTGGAATCTGAAACAAAGACATCAAAAGTCATCATCGAAAATCATTATCTAAATAGATCTTTACCAAAGGTCGAATCCTCCAATCTGCTAGTTGAAATCTTTTTTCTGCAGACACCTTACAATAGTTGTGCAGAAGGTAAGCTAGCGACAAACAACCCCTGCAAAAATAATTATTTACAAATGATGAAATGTGTTCACAAAAGTAAAACTGAATTTTACTACCTTGGAAACTCGAGAATCTTAGCAGCAATGTGAGTATCAAACAAGTTGACTACGTAAACTGAAAAGTCACGTTGTAACCAACAGATATCACCAATAGCACCGTGCATAAGTTTCAAAATTTTTGGATTTGCAAATACTTCGTTCAACAAGGTCATTTCATTCCACAAGGGAAATGGATCAACTAAGTAATCTCTACTCATGGTTGAAATTTGTATGAGACACGTCAGACCAAGGTACGACCTGGGGTTAAAAATATGCTAAAAAATTAAAAAATCCTTTATTTAGAGTCAAAATACCTGTAGGAATGAGCTTCTAAATCAACACCTATTATCTCACTCTGATTCAGCTCTTGAATCATCTCATTAAATAACGTGAGGTTGTCGACAAAAGTCCACGGAGTATTTTTTAGATCCAATGGTTGATTGCAACCATTTTCCTTCATTTGCCATTGAGGTATTTTAAAATTATCAATCTCAAACACATAAGGATGGCTAAAACACTCGTTTCCCTTGCTGTCATATTCAACAAGAATGGATAAAGGCTTCATAGAGTGAGGTTTTTCTGTAATTCTGAAAATTAAGTTACAAAATGAACTAGAGCTCTTAAGTTATCAAAGAATCTTAATTTACCTGGGCATAAATGGAGAAGCGGAATTGTCAATTTTATCTTTGAATCGTAACTAGGAACAACAATCAATGAGCCATAAATTAAATAAGTTATGCTTTTCAGTTATACAGATGGATCTTAAATTTACCTGTGGTCTTGAAACATTCTTTGCAGCCAATAATCGCACACCCTCAGAGTTTGAATCTTTAGAATTTTTGTTGACATCGCTTACAGAATCTTTAGAAATTAATATTTGATCAATTATCTTGCTCTAAAGAACAAATCAGGATCATACCACAATTACATATTATAACTTAATTTGACTTGAATGGCTGAACATGATAAATCTAGAGACTTTCAAACCTGGTCTTTTATTCCAGCTGCCTGAAATTTTTGCAGCCTGGGATACTTCAAGGATTAATGGATCGATTTTTTTATTTGATCCAGATGCTTCGTCTAAGTTTGAGCTGGCACGTTCAAGTATGTGATCATTGGCATCGGCCAGTAGTTCAAGCATCTCAGAGGCATTTGTAGGAGTACCACGTGCCTGATTTATATTTGTCATACAGAAAACGGGTCAAAATCAGAAAAAAATGTTATACCTTTATCCCATTTGATTTTAAAACATTCTGTAAAAGGTTTTCAATTTTTTCTTGTTGAACCTTAACCACTTGTCTAAAACTTTTGAATGTTGAATAATAGTCCCAGTCTTCTTTTCTTTCTGATGGCATTCCATTTGAATCACGTACTCCCTGGCCCAATGTTTTCAGGAGTTCCTATGTAGCAAAAACGAAGGCTCTTAGACAAAATTGGGCTGGAGGATAGAATGCTATACTTACAAGGCTGTACGCTTCTAAATCTGGGTATCCAGGGTAGAAATCTTCTGTTGTTTCGCTCATTCTGATAAAAAAAAGGAAGAAATAGTCTAGCATTAATTGTAAAAAACAACGTTCCAAAATTAAATATTTTCTGTAATTGGAAATAAAAATCCACGTGTTTCCCATATATTTTAGAGTCAGCAAAAAAAATTGCTCTTGGGTCTTGGGTGACGATGATCTTTGTAGAGTTTCTATAGAATTGGAAGGCTTCTTCTCTTTAAGTATCAACTATCGGTCAAAACTTCAAATTATCCTAACGTGTAAGTTAATTAAATTGAACTCAGGGCTCAAACAGCATTCTCTTGTTTTGATTTTGTTGGTTATTGTAGATGTCAGTGAGGGAAAATGTTCCCATAATTTACCACAGATTTCGAGGTATTTTTAGGACGTGTAATATAATATTAATTTGTAAACAAATTTCTGAGATATACGATAACAAAAACAAACGGAAGGCCAACACTTCGAATTTTGAAAAAGATTTTCTTTGACAGATCACAGATTGTGTTGCATCACTTTCATGTAGATTAGGCGTCTACGGTTGTCTGACATGATAGGCTCTTTAAAAATATGCACTTTCATTGAAAAATAATCATAGTGACAAAATAAGTGATCGAAGATTTTTTAGAGAAGAAATCATTCATCCGCTGAAAGCAATGTTAAGTCTTTTAACAGACAAAGTAACAGATGCAGAATGCTCAAAGAAATGTCGCTCACCTAAGGATGCAACCAAAATCATTAATGTGGTAACTAAAGCATCAGGTACAGCGTAACAATAGCAATAATAAGGTATCAATTTTTTCAAAAATTATTACTTTCAAAACTAGATGAGGCCAGCTTAATCTATTTGGCAACTTTTGGAATTTGTAACAATCCTGGGCGTGTAATTGACCCTCATGGAAGGTTGCTCATACACCTTGCTGCTTCTGTTGGAAAGAAACTTGTGTGTGAATGGCTTTTGCGGTTTAAAGACGCTGCAATCAATGCCAGAGATGCTGAGTCTGGCTACACACCTCTTCACAGAAGTATACTCCACGGCCATGTGGATGTGGTACAAGCTCAGCTACAAAAATAGCATTAGAGATTTTTGAAACATTTTTTTCTCCAATTTTAGGCCAAATTTCTCTTGGATAGTGGGGCAAACCCATTCCTCCATGACAATGAGTATTTGACACCGTTTGACTTGCATGTTAAGGACAGAAATTGTTTTAATAATCTATCACAACATGGAGATTTATGCGAAGTCTATCTTTGGGGAGCAAACAACAATTTCAAGTAGATCCACTAATCAAAATTTTTTTCAAGTGATCTTTTTATACAACTGTTTTTGTACAGTCTTGGGTTGGGACACCAAGAGCACCGAACACAGCCTGAAATAGTCGACCAATTTAGGAAAGACGATATATTCTGCAAAGAGATAAAACTTCAAAAGTTTCACTCTGTTAGTTCAAAGTTTTGCTTTTTTAATCATTTTTTAATTTTTGAGTTTGATCAAAAATATTAACTTCAAGGCATTTCTTACGAACGATGGCCGGATTTTTACGTGTGGTCACGGCCAGGGAGGACGACTTGGTCTTGGCACTGAGGATTCGTTACTCAAGCCAACTCAATTAAACTTTCCATCACAGGATTTGGTAAGATCATCATTAAAAATTATACTTGATTCTTATGTCTAACTCACTAACTCAAATTTTGGAAATAGATCTTCACTGCAATCGCCCTTGGAGTAGATCACTCAATATTCCTTTCAAGCAAGGGAACGTTGTGGACATGCGGAACCAATTTGTACCATCAAGTAAATAATTTGCTTTAATTCAAATGAACAAGTTGCCAACTCTTTTTTAGCTAGGGCTAAATCCTCCCCCAAAGTTTCTTTTGAGTCCAAATGTTGTTGGTGTTGGGAAAACTAAACTTCCTCCTGCCACTGGAATTGCAGCTGCAAGATTTCACTCAATATGTTGGAACAAAGATGCAATTTACACATGGGGCTTAAATGCAGGCCAGGTAAATTATAGACTACATATATAGGTGCATATATAAATTTTATCTTTATATGTAAAGAGAGGATTTTTTTACAAAATTTTATTACTTTTCAGTTAGGGCATGCAAAAACTGAAGAGAAAACTATCATTTCACCGAAACCGGTCGCAAGCTTCCTCGACAAAAAAATTCGTAACGTTTGGACGAGCGATGGGGCTATCGTCGTATTGACTGAAAACTCTGACTTATATGGGTTGCAAGAATTTACTGTGAAACGTATTTTGTCGATAAAGCATCTTAAAGTTTCAAAAGTAGTAGTGACAGGTGGACATTTGAGCTCAAAAGTGTTGTCGAACACTAGCTTGGTGATTATTAAGTTAAAAAGTTAAGTTGGCTAACAAGTTAATGAAAAAGTTTAAAATTTCATTCTTAGGTCGAAGGAGGGGGTGATGACCTAAAGATCTATATTCTCACAGAAAATGGAAAAATTTATATTTGGCAAGATGGAAGACAATTGGCACACCCTGAAGGATGTATTTTTAATGGCTCAAGGCAAGCAAAGAACTGCGAAAACTTAAAAATTTAGTTGTATAGTTAGTCAACCTTTTTTCTTGTGACATATTTAGGGACCTTTGGATAAATGATTTCGCTGTTGGCCGGTCTGGATCCATCTTTGTGGTTACAAATGAAGGACTAGGATTCGAATTGGCTCACACAGGAAGAATAAAAAACTCAAGTAAAAAAGCTGAGAAGCTTGATACATTCTCCAACCTTCTAAGATTGAAAAATCGTTTGCCATTCGTTTATCGTGCAATATCTATATCATGTGATCCCAGAGGAAATAGCTTTGGTGTGCTTCAAGTTACTCCAAAAGCTGAAATGACAGACATTCCTGAGGTGATGAAATCTGAAATGGTAAAAGATTTTCAAACGTTAATGGATGAAACTGATCAATATGATCCACTTCACGATCTTGAGATTCGAGTGAAAGAAAAGATTTTCTTTTGCCATAAATTTATTGTCTCTAATTTGTGCGAAAAAATCAGCAAACAAGTACAAGGATGCGATGGAATACTCAATTTTGGAGATCAAATGGAGCCTGAAATCTTTGAAGAAATCTTGAAGTTTGCTTACACTCGAACGTGTGAGTTGCTGACACCTGGGTCAACCGCATTCTCCTTCAAAAACATCAATCTTCCTGGCTCTTCTTCTCATAGTAACATATTAACTGGTAATATTTTATGTGAAAATCCGGACAGCATATCTGCCTACCAG
>Ga0194133_10003804_pt1 | contig 21014 bp, 6 predicted proteins | sample TA2KigOf40mmetaG_FD_155448 | JGI IMG/M metagenome (GOLD analysis project Ga0194133, IMG submission 155448) | Freshwater microbial communities from Lake Tanganyika, Tanzania - TA2015055 Kigoma Offshore 40m | ecosystem: Environmental > Aquatic > Freshwater > Lake | place: Tanzania: Lake Tanganyika...
GTTTATAAGAGTTAGGCATAAAGAGGTACCCCTGAGGGCTCAGGTTAACATTCCCATAAAAGGATCCCAAGTAACCCTGACAAACATTTTATGTTTTAAATTTTTTTGTGAGGGACCACTGTCTCTTGTTTTTGAGTATGGTGTAATGGGGTACCCTTAAGGGTTTGGAGCCGGGGTCAAAGAGTCACAAAAAATTTGCACTACTTTACCAAATTTCAGACTATTCCAATTAAAAGTAAGGGTATTGTGATAAATGAAAGAATTTAAAATCATTTAAGTACTTTAAATTTTGCCCCTATTGTAAATTACTTCCATAGCTCAGTGGTAAGGTGTTGGACTCATGTGCTGCAGGACCCCGGTTCAAATCCTGGTAAGACAAGTTGGTCTTTTTAAAGTATATTAAGCAATTAAAATCACCAGTGGGGTTGGTTGACACAATATCCAAGGCTAAAGAGCAAATGTATGTTCAATTTCTATGTTTTTTTCAAAAAATTGTTTTCCAAAAATTAAAATTTGACACATGCTTTCCAATGTTCAAAATTACAATGTGTTTATTTAGAGTTGATTTTTTTCTGCAGAAAAAATCTCACTGTGTTTTGTCCTACTGTATTCTCTGCAGAATTCGGCATAAATATTCTGCAGAATTCGGCATCACTAACACAAATTGGATCTTTTTCTGCAGAAAAAAGTTCGATTTTTTTCACTAGGGTATGGGGTCACAATTTATTGGAGCCAATTTTAGTCAAGCATTTTCACTATGCTTTTGAATAAAAAAAGAGTCTATATATTATGCTGGTCTTAGAAATAAAATTATAAAATCAAAGTACAAACAGATTATTATTAACCAAATAGCTAAAAAATTTATTCTCAGGTTGTAACCTTAATTGGCTGGAAATATAATCCCTCACATCTTGCAAAAAAAGATCATTTGTGATCTCAGTGAGAAAGAAATAGCAAAAAAATTGTAGAGGCCTAATGGTTATTGTAGATGGCATTAGAAATGTTATTTAAGGTTGAGAAGTTTGATTCCCATCATCATCAGCAATTATATACATCAAATATTCAAAATAAGACATCCTCTGCAGGTTAGAGTTATAAACTACAATGGCTCTGATAAAGATTTAGTCTTAACTAATTGAGATTAAGTTGCCTCTGATTTCTTCAAAAATTTTGTTAAGAAACTTTTTCAATCAACAAATTTAAAAATCCTCAAACAATTCTTTCGAATTAAGGACTATGTTTTGCCATCTTTCACGTTCTAATCTCTAAGTCAAACATCTCTGCTGCTTCAGAGGGACTTTGAGATAAAGAATATATTTTTCCAGTTTTTGTAAGTTTTCCTTCCTTTTCCCCTTAACATAAATCGAATAGATTTTTCCCACACCGACTTGGATTGTATGTTGGGGGCAACCATTGGCTCAGAATGGTCGGCTAATCTATGAAATGAACCGTGTAGAGCAAGCAAGTCTGTCGAAGCAAGAATTCAAGTCTGTTGTGAGTATGCTACTAGCTCTAAGCATTGACCTCAGCATTATAATTACGTTATGATCGCTCTAAGATGTTGCCCTAAGATGGATTGATCAAGAGAAAGGAAGGCATTCGTGTCATCTGTCATTATTCGATTGTTAATGCAAAAAAATACAAGAGAGAGAAGGGGGAAAAGGTCAATTTTTTCTCTGTGACCTTCAATGCTCCACTTTCCTCAACCCATTCCAAAAAATTGTATAATCCAAGAAAATCCATCAACTCTTTCACTTCAACATTTGACTATCTGGTTTTTTTTTCAAATCAACAAAATCTTTCTTCAAATTTAGTTTAACCTTAGATCCCACTTCTCCTAGCTCCCCCACTTATAAATAAGATGATTAATTGCTTATACAGAGATAGCAAGATCAACTTGATAACAAATCTTACATATATATAACAGACTGTTTGCACCTATGTATGTACCTGTGTTCCTCTTTCACACGTTAACCGCTGGACCAATCTCCACCAAATTTTGCACAAACCTCCCCACCAACTCAGTGAAGGTTCTTAAGACAAGTTTGACCCCTTAAACCCGACCACCTGACTCCGGGGAACTCCAAAACCTAAGCAGATCACTGGAGAAAAAACTTTGCTTTACAAAGAATGCATTAAATTTTTCCCTGGCAGTGGCGGGCCCCGGTTGGCTAGAAAGTAATATTGAGCACAAGTGTAATTTTATGACTTTTTTAGTGTACTTGCAGCACTGAAATCTGTGCTCATTTCAGTTATTTCTTTTATTTCACATACCAACCTATTTAACCAAGCTGCAATAGCTTCCAGTAAGCAATTGAATCTGTCCCTTGGGACGGCAACTGAAGATGCTCCTCTCTTTGATCCCTTGTCACATTGCTACTATTTTAAACTGTTCTCAGTCCTTTAAGAGGGTCTCCATTCCACATATAAACAGTTCAATATTGATTCTTTCCTTGATTGGGAAGGTGAGCTCCTAGTTATTTGCCCTGTGCTTAGAAGGTCCACCACTACTTTTAAACATCATAGATTAACCATCCCTCACTCGATACTTGCAACCCAGCAGCCAACAAAAATAATATTTGAATACAGAAATCTTTGTAAAACAGTTTCAAATTTACAAGAAAAACTCCCTCGATGACATGTTAAAAATTTTCCCCAAAAAGTATATGTCAAGATTGAACCTTATAGAGGATTTCCAAAAGTTTGATGCATCTCTGATATTTCGAACATTTTTGATAGCTGGAAAAGTTTCTTTGATGGTTTTAACATCATTCAGACAGTCTGATAGACATTTCAGATTCAAAATGAAAGGCTGGGTCATAAATAATTAAAAAATAAATTCCAAAAATCAAAAAAGCTTTGTCTCTATATCAAGGCATTTTGTTTGACATATTTTATCAATCCACAAAATAATGATGATAGAGAAGCTAAAAAAATAAGAATAGCTTTTCTCAGATAAAAAAATGTAAGTAAAATGTTTAATCCACTTTCTTGGATTTTTATCCTGCCATTACTTTTAACCAAGATTTTTATTTCCATTTCTCTGACAGAATTTTAAATTGTTTGATAGCAACCCGAATCTTTTGCAAGCCAAACACGACCTTGCAGTTTACCTTCTCTATTCCTTGGAATGATAACAGAATAACAGAAAGATTTATGAGTTCAAACCAAAAAATCACCTCTCATATTTTTTAGTAAAATAAGCAGATTTGACTTTTTCAATAAAAGCTCTGTAATGAAAGAAGCCTCATTTTAATTGGTGTTATTTTAGGGTTTGAAAGAAAAAATTTGGAGGGACTTTTATGGATTGAATCAAGAAAAAAAATTCAAAATCTCACAAAGCATTTTCAGAACATTAAAATTTTCTTAAATATTTGTTGATACTTTGGATATTTTTGCCAGATGGTTGTTTTGGTGATTCAAGAAAGTGATGTATGAATTGACTATTTCCAGATAACCTCTACGATTTGGACCTTGTCTTGGTAAGTAAAATCGTAGCCCATGGGGTCCAAAGCAGACCTATATAATCAAATTCTTTAAAATATTTAAAGTTGTAAATTTCAATTACAAACCTTGTTTCCTGGTAATATTTTCACCACATTTATGACTTCCTTTACAGATCTTGGTTTTGAAAGGTGTGGGACCTTTTTCACATCCAGGTAACGGTCAGCTTCCCAAACCCTTCTCTTAGACATGTTGGATGAAAAAGATGTGCTTGAAAAGAAAGCATCTAACATTCCCTCAAGTCTAAAAGTTTAAATTTTTACCATAATGAAACAGAACATTTTGTCATCAAAATAAACTTTTACAATTGGATGTTGGAAAATGGTTGCATCCCATTAAAGTCACATTCAAATCTTCTTGGATTACCCTATAAATTTGAATGAAGTTAATATCAAACTCATTTTTTGCTTCAGAATGTTGATAATTACATCAAAGAATGGATAAATCTTTGTAATAAGATCCTCGAACCAATTCCTTCTGTAAATATATTCTCTTTGAACGACGTCGGATTGGCCAATTGTGGTTCCGGACAACCAAATCACAAGGAACAAATGAACAAATTTCCTCATTTTTCCTGTTTTAAAACTTATATAATAGAATAGTATATAGTTTATTTCCAATATCATTTATCAAAATGCATTAATAGGAAAACTTTCACACTCAAGCCCTAACCATGAAGACTTTACACTCAGGCACCCTTATTTTTTGAGAGGAAAAAACCTAGATTTAGTGCAATTACTACCTAACAATCATCTTAGATGATCCACAAGGTAGAAAAAAACTCTGATACAAGAGTGCTGGTAATGCCGGAACCTTATCACTATGCACAGCTAACTATGATGATGAACAATAAAAAGACAATGTCAGTGGTGTAAAAGTTAAAAGTAAAACACTCTTTCAAAGTATTTTAAAGGTAGCAGCGCTCAGGTTAACCCAGTCAAATTGCCATTTTTTGACACTATATTTAGCTTGATCAAGAACAGATTTTTTCCCAACAAGACCTCTACTGATATCAAAGAAGGTCAACCTATTTGGATGTCTTTCATTGATGTATGATTGAGCCAAAAGGCAAATTTTATTTTAGTTCAAACTTAACTCAAAAAACTCACTGAAACAAAAAAGGATCCAGATTGTCTATTGGAAACTGGGACTTTAATAAATCTTTTTTGAATTGCTTACTTTTTATTATTCAAATAAATTTTCTGTCCATGTTTCCTTGAGGGTTGACTGTCACCAGAGTTGTGATGCAGTTTTTAGCAAAGGCAAGATTAAATTGCTCTCTTTCAATCTGAATTATGAAGAGAACTGAAACTTAACTAAATTGTTTCTGACATGGTGAAAGGCGCAATTTATTCTTGACATTGTAAGAAATCTGGTAAAGAAAAGCCAGTTTTCACAATAAGAAAGGAATAATATTTAAATAACATGGATTTCTGCTCTTGAATACAATCAGATTGTTGAAAAAGGTTCTTTTTTTGATGAAGCAAAATGTAATCAACCGAATCCTGCTGATCACCTTTTCCCCCACTTTTTTTCCAAGTGTTCACATCAATCACTTCCAATGCCTTTTAAATGATGACATAAGTGGGAAGGGGGAATCCTAGATTGGCGTCAACATTTACCTAGAGTGATGAAAAAGACTCAAAGTGTGACTTCTTAATAATAACTTTGATAAAAAGATTCTGCCTATTGAAGTCTATATAGTACAGTAAAAATAGATAGTGAATAAGAACCATTTTCTTTGCTCTCCATTACCTGCCAATAGCCTTTGGTTGAAAAATCCAGTTAACTGAACAGAATGGATGATGAAGTGCTGGCCAAAAGATTTTTTTGCTTTCTAACATAAACAGCTATATGTTTCCAAATTTCTTAGTTGTCCTGAGGCACAAAGGCCCGCTGGATGTTGGAGAGCAAAGAAAAATCATCATTAACCAATAACAAAAAAAAAGAAAGAAAAAGATTTGAAACTTTTTGAATCAGAGTCAAATGGGAATCTCCGGACTATTGGTGAGGAAAAATTGCACAGGTTTGATGAAAAAACCCTCAACCAACTGCCAATATTGTTGACGATCAATCTCGATCTGATCTGAAGTGTGTAGCTAGCATCTCTGGAATGGTTTATCGGTATTGTTGAGATAATAACCATTCAATCAAGTTGTGCTTAACTTGGAGGAGGTGACGATGCTCTAACAACCGACCAAACCTCTGCCATTGATTATTCATCTGAAAAAATGAGCTAGAAATATATAACAAACAAAAAATATCTCTGAAATTTTTTGGTTAGAATATGACTCTTTCTGGTAGACTGTCAGCACCTCCAGGGCAACCTTTGATCACAGTTGACACTAAAATACAAAATTAATAATGAAAAGATTCCCAGCCAGGAAAAAAGGTTCTTCAGGACCTTGTTTTGCTTAGAGATGGGTTCAGACCTACCCAAGCATACTTTTGACCCGCAGTAAATAAGATGCCAACCCGTATTTGATTTGAGTACTTTTTGAACCAAAGGAAAAAATTGAAAAATTTGGGATTTTTAGGGGAAATTTTCCAAACCCAAACCAAAAATGGTTGACCCAACTTGACCCAAGCAATAAAAAATTGACCCAACCCAGATCAAAAAATTTTGACCCGGACCCATCACTCTAAGCTAGACTGGAAATAAAAAAGTATATATTGCCCTGAACTTGGTCAAATTAGTTCATAAAATGGTCTAATATTTGATTTGAACCTCTTAGTTTTTATTTTAATGGCGATTTGTAAGACTAAAATCAACTCTTCTTGATCCCATACATCCCTTTTGAATGTACTTTGATTGTAAATCGTATTTTGGAATATAAAATAACCAATAAATATTTCATATTGGAAGAAACTGTCAGCTTGCATTTGTTTCTATTTCAAATCAAATATTCATTTTACAAAAGAGCTAATCTTTCAGAAGATCAAAGTTGAATTTTGTATTTTTTTTTGCTCAGAAAAGAAGGCCTTATTTAATGTTCTTGTCGTGCTGTCTGAAAATAGGCAATCAAAGCCTGTATAGAAACCAATAGTAGTTGGGCTTTTTTTAAGAAGGGTTGCTGGCTGTTTTGTCTTGTCTTGCCTAGCCCATTTATTGGCAATTGGTGGGAAAATGAGAGAATAAATAAGCAAAGATGAATAATTATTCCAACAGAAGACTAAAAACAAAATGCTAGAAACCTTTGAAAAGAGTTTTTTTTAAATCAAAGATTAACAAGTATAATTAACTTCCATAGAAAAGAAGTTGTTAATCTGTGTCTAACCTCGATTTTTTTTGAAAAAACTTAACAGCTGAGCAAAAAGTGTTCTGTGTTTCGAAAAGGCACACTTCAGTTAACTTAGAGAATGAAAAGTAATTAGTTTTTGATTTCCATTAACTGATCTACATCATGCTCGAAGTTCATTTTAAGTACTTAACTTTTGATTTAAAATTTTCAATATTTAAAACCTTCAGGTTTTTGAGCTTGAAATATTTCCAAGCCCTATTATCTCAAGGAAAATTGAACAGGTTGTTATGACAATTTTTTTTTGTATCTTTGGAAAATAATTTGAAATCCTTTTAACAAGAACTAGGAAACTTGTTTTAAAACAGAATAAATTACAGTAATTTTTTTTCTGAAGTGTTGCCCTAAGGAATAAAAAATTCTTTTTTTGTGAGAACTCCTTCATCTGGCACTGAAAGGCTTCCTCCTTTCTAATGTTGAACAATGTCTCAAGGTTTTCAAGAAGGAATGAAGCAATTTCAAATACCTTTTGATTCTCATGTCATCATGTACATTTTGCTGGAACAATTTGCCCATTAAAAATGCTTTACAATTAGAGTTTGATCACAAGAAAACGAACAGTAATTATGTAATGCCCATCCAAATAAGAGTTTGTTAATTATCATGGTAATGGCTTATTAAATCAATATATCCTGCTGGGGAAAATCATGATGCAAACAAGGATTATGAGACATCCTCAAAGGAAAGTTTATTTTCACCAATGGATGCAAATAAGCTGTAAAAAACAGCTTTCTGATCAACATTTATTTATCAGGGTATTTAAAATTGCATTTACCTTCATAACTATATCTCAACACCAAAAAAACAAACTTTCACTGTCAAAAAAGAGAACTGAATTGTTCTCCTATTAACCCAAATCTCGAATTGTAAAACATTTATTGTGAAAGAAGATACAAGTCTTACCAGTTTATTTAGTGGTTAGTTTTGTCTTTCCAGGGGTGTAATATTTCCAAACCCTCAGTGTTCTAGTTTCAAGATTTATGTACAAATAGACATCAGTGAAAATCCTACGAGGAAAGGCATTTTCGATCGGTTTTGCCATTGTCTTGGATTTTCTTGGGGGAAAAATCAAAAAAAGGCTTACAGAGAGAGAGATATATATATCTGTATCCGTCCTATCCGACCAAGCTTTTTCTATGCACTTTCCTTATCTATCAGTGTCTACACTTATTTGTTTGTGCTAAATACCAATACTATCTTTTAATCAGTCTCATCCTTCTTTCATGGGATAAAGTATACAAAGAAACAGACAGAGGAAAAAGTCTCAAATGAAAAAGGATTAAATGTTGATGATCTTGGCAAAGGCTTTTTTCTTATTATCTTCTGACCACAGATGAGATTCAATTGTTTGCATGACTTTGAAAGTCTTTCTCTGGTGGATATCTTGACAAAGGTATGTTCCAAGAATGTGGAATGAATGCTTACTTTTAATTGTTTTTGTCATGCATATAATTCAAATGGTTCAAGATCACTTTCTTTCACTTAATTCAACTTCTCTAGCAACACAGAATTAGACTTCATGGTGGTTTCTATTCAAACTTTTATCATCTTAATGGTAGAACTGAATTACTAATATTTTAAAATATGATTTCTTTTTTTTATTCAAACTTTTAATTATATTTGGTTTTCTCATAGTCAGTAAAGGGTACTTTAACGTTACATGAACTACAAAACAGAACAGATGAAAATTAAAAAATGAGCACAATGGCTTAATTTAAATTCTAAAAAGATTTGTTCTGAAATCTTTTGGAAATCATTCTTGTATTACAAGACTTTTAAAGCAAACCACCTTACCGAAAAATCTTTTAACAGATTCTGTTCTGTTACATATGAACCAACCAATTCATTTTTAGCTCAAATCAATCAATCTATCAATTTAATTTTCTGTCCAATTGTCATTTAGAATCTTGTTTTTACTTTAGTTTCAAAATGCTGACTTGAAAGAATTTAATATGTATGTATTTTGCTAAGTCAGAAGAATAAAAAGCCTCAAAATGGTCCGTAATTCTCTCGGGATCTGCCCTACGTAGCTCCGAATTTAGAACGCAGCAAAAAAGCAATGCCAAGTTAAACGTCAGTTTCGTGTTCCAGGGGTGGTCTCCGATGCATGAAAAGAACTTTTAAGGAGGAAAAGGTCTTTAGGGCAAGACAATTACCTACAGTAATCAGAGATTAAAGTTTGAAAACTATGTTGAATTTTTGAAACATTCCAATTAGGAATTAGAATTTTCGTTGGAAATGGAAATCAAGATTTCGCATATCCTTTGCTAAATTCCCACCAACTTGATTCTTAATGCAATTTTTTGAAGATGCAAAAAAGCTAACAGGAAAATGTTTCGATTTTTGTCTGCAAACCACCCTGCAAAACTATTCACCACATCCCAGAAAGTCGTTTCCGGACCATCTGTTCAGTAACTATCAGTGTCAGTGAGAGAGTTGAGCAAAGAAAAAAATCTTTTTTTGTTGTTCAAAAAAAAGTCCCTCATTTTTAGTCTGAGGCCTCGTCCCCACAAACACTTTGATATTTTTTTCATCATTTTTCATTTTTTTTGATGCAGTGTTTTGTTTTGTTCGTGTTTTGAAAGCTTTCTCTAGCTATATATCCTACCGTTTGAAAAGTGTAAGCCGACCACTTGGCACACATTAAACATGTGCAACGTTTCAGGACAACCTCGTGTAACTTAACACTCTTGGTATGTTGTTGGGTAAACCGAGGATGATTTGTTCTACCAAAAAAAACCTCTCCATATTTTCCTCTTAAAAGGGGGTATGTGGAAAAGAAATCTCTTTTTTTCATGGTCCCATGGGAAATCTATTGAACAGATATCCTTTATTGATGCATGATTTCCATTCATCTTTCATTTAGCATGTTTTAAAAAGCAATTTTCATCTCCTACGAGCTGGGTATGACTGCTTTTTTTATCCAGTGATTTGACAAATGTCCCTCTTTGAATGGCAGAGCAGAACTCATATGAACACGGACAGACTATATTTCTTCCTGTCATTCAAAACTTCTCACACACGCATCCTTTCTTTAGCAGGTTTTTTTTCTGCACTATCATTTTGAAATCTAGTCAATGGACAAAAAGTCTAGGCAGGATGGAAAGAAATATGCCATCATAAGAATGGATAAACAAAAAGGACAAGAAGTCATTAGAAATACTGGATGCAACTTTGGAAACAAGTTCATTATTCCAGACTCAAGAGTGAATGAAAAAAATTCTGAATAGTATGACAATATTCACGTACTTCAGCAAAAAAACTAATTATCCAGAATCAAATCAGACAAAAGCTACCAAAGGATGATTTAGATTGGAATTGCAAAGGACCTAATGGTGATCAAAATAAAATGTTTGGGATGTTCTTTCAAATAAATCAAAAATAAAGTTTTTGAAATAATGTGAGCTAAATTGATTTTTCTCATTTGTTGTTTTGAATGGTTGGAAAAATCTAGGATCATATCTTAATAGAAATTGAAATTTGAAATCTTAACTAGCTTCCTGAGGGCTTTTACATGGACTTTAATTTCATCTGTAGCCTTAATTCTTTATCTTTTACTTCAGAATACAGTAGACAAAAAAATCAAGTTACTGTTCAAATGAAAAAAGATGAAAATTATTTTTTACTTTTCCTGTTAATATTTTCCAGAATTTTGCTGTTTTAAAGACATTCAAACTAAACTCATTTTTTGCACATTTTTCTCCATAAGTTCATGAACAGAATCTAAATGATTTTCGTAATTGCATTAAATCTGGTCACCCTAAAATCTTTAGGTTCCGGATCCCTACTGTCATGACAATTTTTCACCATTCCCCACTCAATTTTTCATGCGCTAATGATTATTGTGAACAACAATCAAATCCATAGACAAATTATCACATGATGTCTACATAAAAATGTCGTTATAGCCACATAGTCTATTCATCTGTCAGTTGGAAAATGGTCACAACATGCAAATAGCTTTAACCACATGGGTGCAGTTTTGGATAGGCAGTCAGACAAGGGGTATTTTTTTCATCAGTAGTTGTAAACAATTTGTCTACTCATTTTTGATAGACAAACACAGAATCATTTCTTGTCCAATGTTTACCGTCCAAGTTTCTGCCAAACTTCAATGGAAGAAGAATTATTTTTTAAGGTACTTCATTCAAGCATCTAATTGAATTTACTTGTTACAACTACTCCTTTTTGTCTTATTTTACCTCACAGTCATTTGCTTGAACAAGTTAATGACATATTTGTATTTGATTATGTATCAAGCATAGATAATTGAATAAAGTCATGGAGATTTAGTGTTCAGCACAGTAATTAATCCTAAATAAGATAATCTTTCAGTTGTGAGCAATTATGAGCTATGACTGACACAGGGGATCAAAAATTTGCTCACAGTTAAGATCAAACTCTTGTCTTCCCACTGCCTGACTAGGTACCACAAAAGGTGCTGAGGGGACATACAGCTTTCGAGGTGACTTTGAGAGAACCAGGCTTGACCCCTAGTCTTGAAATCTATGGGTTTCTTTGCCATGTGGTACAATTTATTCAGTTAAAAAACTAAAAGGACCCTTTTTAGCAAATTTCTCAGCTTATACCAATATTGTTCAAGAATTTTAAGACACAATTATCATAGGGGAACATTAAGTTGATGTGAAATACTTCCTCTTCCTGTTTATATTGTTTTTCAATCCTAGATGATTACTCAGAATATCAATGGCAGGATTCAGTTTGGAATGGTAATTTTGAGTTAATATTGCTTTTTCTAAAAGAAGTGAAACACTTGAATTTAAGGGCTTCACACATGCAAAGTTTCGAGCAACAAAAAAAGAACTTTTTTTTGAAATTTCCAAAATTTTATTGTCATATGGCGATATTGAAAATTGTTTTTAGGCAAGGATGACATTTTGAGCCATAACTTTTTCAATAACATCTTAGCAAGAAAAAAAGTTTCCACGTGTCTATTTTGAATATAAAAGAAGTGGACAAAAATGGATGCAAGCTTCCTGAAAATTTAAGTTTTAGATTTTGAAAAAAGTATAAAATTCCAAAATTGAAAAGGTTTTAATATATAATTCAGGGGGAAATATTCAAAACTAATTTTGTGGGAATATCGATATTGGCATAAATATGAAAGGCTATTATAGGGGTGACCTAACATCCAACTCATAGCACTAAACTAAATCTTTCCTTCTTTTCTATCAAATTTTTTTTGTAACAATTTTACACACAAGAATGATAAAAAACATAAGCTTTCACAAAAAAGCTTTGGAGATATTTTTCACTCATTTCTTAGCTGCCCTCAGGCCAAGATAATCAAGAAACTTAATAGCCAAAATCAAAATCTTATGGAGAATCTTCAGAATTCAATCTTGTAAATTTTCAACAAAATCCAATGGAAAAGGTTATGATGAAAATTTTCATCAATAGACATTATTGAAAGTGTAAATTTTGGACTTTGAATCATTAAACCTTCTCTGACAAATAGAGAATAAAAATTGGAAGGCAAGCACTACCAAACAGACTCGACTTCTTCAAAGACATCAAATTTGACTGGTGCAATGCACCTCTTAACCATGACAAACTGAGGATCAAACTCAAGCAAACTTTTTTCCAACAATTTACTTTATAATAACTGACCACAAAGAAGAAAATTTAACCTAATATTGATTGAAATCAATTGATTTGTAGCTGGATAAATCAGAATGTCACCACCCTAGCTTGGGGTGCTGGCATTCTGACATGGCTTTTAAAAAGTGTAATGATGTTCTAGGATGTTATTTTAAGATGAAGCCTGTTCATAAATACAAATACAAATTAAAATGAAAAGATTTTTCAGTTCAAAATTAGAGTGATTATCATGGGCTTTATGATTATATCAAAATTCAAAATAATGTATAGGGTTTTGTGTGGAAATGTGAAGTTTGCATTCTTCAAAGAAGTTTTTAGAAATTCTTCGGATGTGTTCGACCTAATTTTAACGATGCCTATAGAGAATGGAAAAGTTTTTCCAATCGGCAAATTTATCGAAAGTTTACATTGAATTCAAAGTGTGAATTCAGCCGTGTTTTTATGCTAATGAAATTATTTACCCACTTCAGCAGAAGAAGTGACCACTGAAGAAGTAGTCTTGGCGTTTGGATCCAACAACCCCCTGCCAAAGCAGTGTTTGCAAATGGACGGAGATGAAAGGTTGAACTTTTTATTGATCTTTCATAAGAGCTTTGGAAACTTTTCGTCCAGGGAAACTCATCCTTTAAGAATGTTTGGGGGGGGGGGGGTTCGGAAAAGGTCACTGTAAAACTACAAAGGTTTTCATTCTTAAGTCTAAGAAGATTATCAGCTTAGCCACTGACTTTCTTTCTTTATCGCAAAGAACCGGTTTTTTTGATTCATTTCCTCCTCCTCTTCTTACTCGACCAAAGTGAAAGCTGGTTCGAAATTTAGGCATTATTTTGGATTACCCAGAAAGAAGGCTCATTAAATCAGGAAAAACAAACAAAAACTGATGAGTTAGATGGATTGTAAAGCTCTTAGTGAGTTGATAAATAAAATCAAAGACAAAGGAAAAAACCCCATTTTTTAAAAAAGAATAAAATAAAAATTTCTTTTGTGTGGTCACCATATCTCTACAACAAAATCAGAACTCAAAGAAATATGACAGTGAGTAAGAAGATGATGGGAATAAAAATCATTTTTCAAGCTGGTGTTGACAATAGAGGGAGTAAAAATGAAACAGTTTTGCTTCCAACATGATGATGATGATGGTGGGGGGAAAAAAGGAAAACCAAAAAAACCTGTCCTCTGACTAAAAAGTAAATGAATGTCTGTCTATCAGCCACACTGAGTTCTTTGTCATTATTGAGCACCTACTTTTCCTCTTTTGACGTAAATCACCCCCTGAGAGAAGTTTATATGACCCTCTCATAAAAATTATTGGAAGAGGAGGTTGAAGAATACTCAAAGTTATATCCTGAAATGTATTGAAGAATGTCAAAGCTGACTTAGTAGTGGAAATGTCTTTTATTGACTAGATGACCCATAATTGTAACCTCTTAACCTTTTTTTATCAAATCTTAATGGTTAAATGTTCAATCCACTGATCTGCTAACTCTGAAACCAGGTTTTGATTCACACCCTGGGTAACTCTGACCCCCAGTTGTCAAACTAGTGAAAACCTTTACTTCCTTAATAAACATTCTTTCTTGACAATCCTTCCAATAACATGGTTTTTCAGACTTTCAAAAGTACAAGAATTGTAAGATGAAGCCCTAAGGTTCAAAACAAAAATGTTAAGTCTACCTTTCTTTCAGAGGTGAAATATTAAATCTAATGTCAGTTATTTTAGCCCTGATATTTTTTCCTAGAATTTTGTTTTATTTTGCGTGGAGTATTTAATAATTTGTTCTTTGTAAAGTTATGAAGTACAAATACTATCTGTCACAATATGCAGGGTTTGTTAGCATGATCCTTGGAGTTATCCCCCTGGATTCTAAGGCAAGTTCTGAGCATTCTCACAAATTTTCTCCTCTAATGGCTACCTTCCCAAAATTGCTTGCTCCCTGTTTTTAAACTTATGACCTAACTTTGAATAATCAGGATATGATGGAATTGTTCTTTGACACTTGATGGCATACTTTCATCTCAGAAGTTTTCAAACTATAATTGGCTAATAAATATTTGTTGAAAATTACACTGTTGTTTGTGACACTTTTTCTTCCTTTGAGCCAACAACTCAACCCCAACAAAGCTATTAAATGCAACGTGATCTACCCTCTCGAGCCACATGAAGTCAAAGGGGGATCTTTGGCATTCAGTGTGAATATCAAACGCAAATTTTAACATAATTTATTCACGCCTACATAATTAGACCTTAAATTTTTTTAAGAATAAATAAGGCAACTTGATTTACTTGCATGTTTCATAACACCTTGACTCTTTTAAGATTAATTTTTTTGACTTTTGATCTCACTTTTACTTCGTGCTGAATGTATTTAAAGCTCCTTTTTTATTCTTTTATAACAATGTGTCTCTTCTGTTTTATTGTAAAGCCACATATTGGCACGTGTCAGGCAAAGGATCTTCTTCTTTTATCGGCTTTTGACGCGTTAGGGTGGCTACAAATGAATCTCCTGGGGCAAATTTTGACACGGCAAGACAATGACTGTATTCCAAACCCCTAAGAGCAGGCTACAGGGGGGTGACTTCCACCACCAATAAAGCAACGCAGGGACTCCTTTGAGGGTAAAAATCATGCTTATTTTCCACCAATATTGTCCGTAAACCATTGGAACCAAAGATTCATCTTAAAACAAAACCTTTTTTTCAAACTGTATGTATATGTTTTTGAGAAAGAGACATTAGATGAATTTAAAAAATGTTTCTCAGCTGAATATTCTTGATAAAAAAAGATCAGATTTTCATGCCAAGGAAATTTATCAACATCTAAAACAATTCTGGAAGTAGTTTGATGTGAAAAAAGCCACTTGTAAGAAACACTTAAAGAGATTGGAAAGATTTCTAGTAGTTCAAAATTAGTTATGCCTGTCATATCAACAAAATCTCTAGAAGAATACCAAAAACTGTTTATAATAGGAGCATAGCTTGATTTTAAAAGGTCTTTGAATGGAAAAAATCTTCAAGAAAACTCATTTAGATGAAACTGGGGTGAGGAGTGAATGAAAGATTTTTATTAGATGGAGGGTTCAATTCTGAACAAACCCATTATTTCTTTCAAACTACTCTTTTATTGAGATTTGTGAATAAATATATGTGCTGAATGGTCAGCAGTTTTTCAACTTTTAACTCTTTAGCATTTTATTCCACATTCATGTTGTTTACTATTGGCAGAAAAAGCTCAAGTCATTTTAAGGATTTACTTAAATGTCTCTGAATGTCTGGAAAATGTTGAAAAATGTTCTCTAGGGTTTCTAGCTTCATGCCAAATAAAGGATTTCAGGGGGAAATAAAGATTCTGGGTCTTGAATAGCCCGATTTAGACCAACATTGACAATCTGTATGCCATGCTAGTTACATTTGCCAATGTTATAAATTTAAATTTGTCATAAGGCTAAAAATAAAAATGCAGAATTGAATAAAACAGCAGAATAGTTTTTGAACCCTATTTTCCATTTTATTTTAGAGTTGTTTGACACGACATTGAAGTGTTTATTAAGAGGGGAGGATATAAATTGTAAAACAGTTTTAGGAATGATTTTCACCAAGCTCTTCTCAAAATGCCTCACTCAAAGTTTTATCTCTCCTCATATTTCAATCTGATTTTCACATTAAAATGTTTAAAAACACTCAAAAGAAAAAAGAGTAATTAACTTTTAATTGCTTGAGAGAGTGTGAGTGATCACTTAGAACCCTAAAAGAGTGGAAGTAATTTTAAGGTTAGTTAGATGAATACAGATAATTTGTTTCGTAGTTGTACCTACAAAAACCGTATCAAATAATCTCCAACTGAAATCTTTGTTCACAACACCAGAATGAGTTTGCAGAAGAAAAATGATTTGCAAAACATAGAGAATAGTTTTTTTGATTCAAGTAAAAGTAAGAAGAGACTTGAAGTTAAAAAAAAACCCACACAAAAACAAACTTTTGTAGAAATTCTAGTGTTGATTAATTGAAACACACCAGTTGATAAAAATACCTTAGGGAAATCAATCTTTCAGTTGAAATGTATAAAAAGGAATTTTAATAGTTTAATTCGATTCACATTTTTAATAAATCTTAAATTTTTCTTAGGGAGCAATATTTAATTGAAAAGGAAAGATATTTCTTCGTGAAAATAAAGTGTTTGTTAATGTCCAAAGTATTTTAATCGATTTTATTCCTTCATCCTGTGTTTTTTTACTATATTTTTCTCTCTTCTTAACACGAAATATTTCATGTCTTTCAACATTTTGCTCAACTTAAAGAAAGTAGTATTCATGTTCTAATTTTAATTATTCAAATCTGCAGATCTTTAAAATGAGATAAAGGTTCAAAATTGTCGTCTTTCAATATTGTGTCTGTCTTGAAGTGTACCTTATTTTGACAGATGGAATTGAAAAATGGGAGAAATCTCAACTTAGGCATGTTTGTTGGCTGACATAGATTAACAATTTTTCATAAATAATCGTTTTAAAAGCTTTAAGTACTAAGATTATAATCCACCTGGTATGAATTTATCTTGAACTTTGATGTTGAAAAATAAACATCAATGGAATAAAGATACAAGTTTAAAAAGCAATTTGATTCCTTAAATTGTAAGACAAAGAATTTTTTTCATAGATTTTAACATGGAAGTACAATCAGGATCATTAGGAAACAAGTAGCTGCTGGCACTTTGTGGATTCTGTTTCAGATATGGTGCAAAAGTATTTCACCATAGTGTGACAGGGTTTAGTCATGGGTAAGAAAATACATTTTCAGACCTTCACTGATTGTTTAGGTTAAGTAATGTCACACTTTGAAACCCCTTTCTGGATCTGAGAAGCACAGTGGGAGGATCACAGAAACCAAAATTCTCTGCCTCTGTATTTATTTTCAAGCTCCCTTGTTTTAAACTTTTGAAGATAAGATTGGTATAATGGATAAAAATATATTTGAGATCAAAATTTTCACCCGTCATGATGCCAAAGATCTGCCTAGAACCAGGAATCAAACCCAATCACCTCCCAATTCTCATCTTCATTTAGCTGGTAGGCCATTTTATGATACCTTATTATCAAAATTTTCTATATTATTTTATTCACTTTTGGCAGAAAAATTATCTCTTTGAAAAAAACTTTTTTCTGGTTTCACCATACAAACAACTGAAAAAGTTATAAAGTTTGCACAATGCACTATTCTTCATCATTTAGTTTTCTATTCTTCTGTTGAAAAACCACATGCTATTTCGGACACGTGAATCGTGACCTTTCCACAATTTAAAAATCACGAATAAATTCATGTCTCATGATGTAATCTGCTGTGATTCAAATCCACCTGCCAGACAATTCAGGAAAGGTAGCTGAGGTGGGGTATCCCTGTGAAAAAAGAAATCACTTGTTAGATTTTTGTCCTGGTAAAAAGACAATTTCCAGCATTAGAACATCTGAGAAGGCTTTTCATATACATTATAAAACAATGGGATAAGCAGGAAAAAATATTTCCAGATTTTATCTGTTGATTTAGTATTGAGAGAATAATAAATGGATGGCAAAATCTGCTCTTTATGGAATATGGCTTAAGGTTGATGTAAAAATTCAAAATCTACAATTTTCATAAGCCTGGATGGCCAAGAACTTTGGACATATTGTTGTAAGGTTTTAAGAAATTTTCCCATGCTTTTGCATGAATAACCTTTCGCTGAGCCACAAAATAGCAAAGGGGTTGAAAACTACAACTACTGGCCTTTTTTCAAAAAAAGGTGATGTTGAGTTGGTGAAAAATTGTGAAACTCATTCTTGGAAATTACGATACTCTGAGGCCTCATGTGTGACAAACCAGCTGATGTTGAATAGCCCTATAGAGCCGTTTGAATTTATTATGTGTTGCTTTTGGATTTTATGCTCAACCTTTTCTTGTGTCTCTCTGTTTCTGTTTTAATAACACAACCGTTTTTCGCAATAAAATGAATAATTGTGTGTAATAAAAAACAATGGGTGAGTAGAAATGAATGGGGAGGGGTAAATATCTATGACAGTAAAAAAAAGAAACACAATTGTATCAAATATGGCAAGATCAAAAGTTTTTCATTGAGAATGAAACTCCTAGATTTTGCTGTATTATAAAAATAATCCTCCATCATTGGAAGTCAAAGAGAAAAACCCCTTGGGGAATAAAATAAGATATGGCTTTGCAGAGACCAAGGGGATATATATGGTTTGAACATTGTTGGGAGGATGATTGTTATAGAATGAATTTTGAATTTGAATTTGAATTTATTAAAACTCATTCGCATATTTAAATATACATGCTTTGTAAGAGATGTGTTCGTTACAATGAAAAATAAAAATGCATGAAAACAATATTTCAATAGTCAAAAAAATAAACATTTCATTGAAACGGTAGGAATGATCTTAGAATAAAAAATAATAAATTTCCGAGTAAGTTATCACAGATTATTACTAGTTGTCATCTTGAAAATTATGAGAACTTATCACATCATTTTGTTCATATTATAATGTCTCTTGAGATTAACTCTTATGTAGTCATCCGATGTAGCATAAAACCAGTCGAAATCCAAGTCGTTGATCAAAAGGTCACAGCCGTTCGTCAGGGCTTGTCTACCAATGCGGAGGTCAGCTTTATTGAAGAATTTAATCTCAAAGGCTTTCGTCTTTCCAAAAATGAATTCATTAGCATGTATTCACAAAGTCTTTTTGGTTGATTCCTTGTGGTTATTTTCAGAGCCAAGGTTGACGTGTTGAATTTTGCCCACGTTGAGGGTCTCGCTCGTCCTAGTAGGTCCAGTGTGCTTTTACTTGTCGTCCTTTTATAATCCTTGACTACAATTCTAAGGGCTCTATAGTGTAGAGCATTAAGTCTTCTTAGATCATAGAAGGAATTATCAGCCATCCAAACAGCACATCCATAAAAGCATGATCCATAGTATTGAGAGGTGAGTACTTTCAAAAATTGTTCTTGAGATAATTTCCTTCGTATGAACTTTAGGCCAGAGTTGAGTCTTTTTCCCTTCTCGATGACCTTATCAACTTGCGTGGTCCATGAGAGCCTGAAGTCAAAGTGAACCCCCAATACTTTCATCGTTTCACTGGTATGGAACACTTCACCACCCACAGATATTGGTACCTTAATTGGTTCTTTGTCTCTGGTGAAGATTACTGCCTCTGTTTTACTAAGGTTAGTAATCATACCCATATCCTTTAGATATTTCGTGTGTCTATCGATGCATTCTTCGGCGTTTTTCACGATGTCAAAGACGGTGGGGCCTGTGACTAGAACATACGTATCATCAGCATAGCTGACAAGGTGGTATCCATCAACGTGATCAGTCACCTTACGCATGTAAAGGTTGAAAAGCTTAGGGCCTAACACAGAACCTTGGACACATCCCAGACGTACATCCTTCCTGGTCGATTGCTTTCCATTAACTTCTACTACGAGTTTCCTGCCCGACAGAAAGTCCAGCAAAACATCCATGAGATCTGGGTCTAGGTCATGTTGAAGGCTCTGGTAGAAGACGTTCCTATTCAGCAGATCAAACGCTGCTGATAGGTCGATGGAGTACAGAAGGGCTATATTTCTCTGGTCAAGTTGTTCAGCGATGACGTGTTGTATCTCTAACATGGCAGTGTTGGTGCTGTGCAGACTCCTGAAGCCATGTTGGTGATTACCTTCCAACCCCATATGTCGTCTGTCGATCTCATTTAGCACTATCTTCTGGAAGAGTTTGTCCATTGAACACAAGTTTGATATTGGTCGATAATTATCTGGACTTTTTTTATCTCCTTTTTTAAATAAAGGTAGAACTCTGGCGGTCTTCCACATTTTAGGTATTTGTTTGGTGCTCAATCTCATCAGTTTTAGATAGAATCCTTTCAGGTACATGTATGTGTCTTTTACTACACAGAGTGGAGTTTCATCTATTCCATATGATTTTTTTCTTTTCAGGGACGAGACCGCATCTTCAAGCATCTTCTCCGTGATTAGGAACATATTTGGAGTGACGTGAACCGTACTGATTTCCGAGGTAATTTCAACAGAGGTTCTTGATGCTAGTTTATTGGCTTTTTCTATGAAAAAATCTGCCATTTTTTCACAGAGGATGTCAGGGTCAGTTATTGATTCCCCCTCGAAGCAGAGTTCAAGATCCGTGTTTTCACGGTACTTTCCACTTACATCTTTGACAGCACTCCAGAACTTCTTCGGATCAGGTGACGATGCTTTCGCTTGGAATCTTCTTCTCATGGTGTTCTTTATGACCTTTTTAAGCTTTTTAGAAAGCTCATCTGCTTGTTCCAGGTAAGAGATATCATTCTCCTTTTTATAACTTTTGATGCATCGGTCTCTCTTCTTCTTTAGCTTTTCCACTTTGTTGTCCACAATGTAATGGTCACGTCTCAAGGTGAAGACTCTTGGTGGGCAAAGCTTGTCGATGATCCTTTTGTGGACGCGGTTAATACCAGAGGCTAATTCATCAGAGGTATCAACCGCCTGTAATTCTGCCATTAATTCATGCACATGTTCGTCATATAAGAAGAGCTTTTCTATGGATTCATCGTTGTA
>Ga0194133_10003806_pt1 | contig 21004 bp, 7 predicted proteins | sample TA2KigOf40mmetaG_FD_155448 | JGI IMG/M metagenome (GOLD analysis project Ga0194133, IMG submission 155448) | Freshwater microbial communities from Lake Tanganyika, Tanzania - TA2015055 Kigoma Offshore 40m | ecosystem: Environmental > Aquatic > Freshwater > Lake | place: Tanzania: Lake Tanganyika...
TGTCGGTGATTGAGTTTTTTCTGATTATTTTTAATCCATTTAGAAGCTTTATAATCCTGTTCCGGGTCTCAGTGACATGTGGAATCCATCTGAGTCTCAGCTTTCCCTAAGTAAAAATGGGCCCATAAGGGTGTGGGGTTAAATTCCCTTAGTTAAAATGGGGCCATAATAAGGGTGTGGGGTGATAAAATTGAGCATAAAGCAAGGCCCCTGTAAATTTTTTAAGGTTTTGTACTACAGAGGGAAATATGTATAGTTGCATACAATATGTTTTGTAATCATAGATACTGATTAAATCGACAAATACCCCTAATCCCAATTCTTTTTGAACTGTCTTGCCCATAAATGTATTGTCAAACAAATTTTAAATGTTTTTCTGAGTTGTAAAGCAACGTTAAATCGTTTCATTAAGTATAACAAAAGATAAAAATTGCACGGTTAAGTAATCAAATAATTTCTAGAGGAAATGAATGTTTTTTTTCTTCGAAAAAGACTGAATTTTGTTTAGAGGAAACCAATTAGTTTTGTAACTTGAGCGACCACACACAGGTCCCTGACAGCTTGAGGGCTCCTGAGGCAAAGCGTTCTTTTTTATTCCTTCCCTATTGTAAAGTCTCAGAATACATTTTTTTTGCTTTCTTTGTCCAGAAATAAGGTTTCCTCAAAACTAATCTTTGTAGGGAATGTCATTTGAGTTGTTAATTTACTGCCTGGTCTGATATGTAGACAGATGAACTATAGAACCAAAGAAAAATCCTGAAAAATACCGTGAAGTGGAGAAAAATCATTTCTGGATTCAGTAAATGGGCTGAAAATTAGATTTCTAGAAGAATGACGACAATTTTGAAAATGTTTTCGTCTTATTTTCATATTTTACCTTTGTAAGATGGAGAAATTGTCCAAAGTTAACAATTGAAAACTTCTATAAACTTCAATAAAGGTACAATTACATTCATTTCAATAAAAAGCATCAAAAGATGTAAAATAGAAAACTGTAAGTGAAAGATTTAAATAATGATTTTTTACTAAAAACCTACATCCCTTTGGATTTCGAACAAATTGTCTGAGGATCAATATAAAATTTTAAGTTTCATAGTTTAATTAAAGTTACCTTTTCTAGCTCAAAAATAAATTTTATTTAATTTTAACATCAATTTTTATGATTTTCTAATCAATAGATTTTGCCTTCATCGAGACTGAATCTTTTACTTTTTAGCTGAAATCTTGTTGAACCATTCATAAATTTCAAATCATTTTCATTTAATCTTTCAAGTTTTTGATGTCATTTTTTTCAGCAGCAGATTCACCAATCATTTCTGAAATACAATGGGATTTTTTGTAACAAAGTCATACAACGAAATATCAAAGTCTAGATGATGACTTTGAAGTGAAAAAAGACCCCTGAGTTAGAAATTGCATTAAAAATAGCTAAATCAGGACTACATCGGATCAACATGACTTGCTAGTTTTCAAGTTAAGAAAAAGCTTCACACTCAGAAATCAAACTGTTACAATAAATACCATTTTTACACACTTTTTTGCCCTAAACTTACAGTTTTCTATTTTACAGCTTTTGGTGCTTTTTATTGAAATGAATGCAACTGTATCTTTACTTAAGTTCCTAGAAGTAGGTTTTTTTGTAAAAAAAAAAATCATGATTCAAATCTTTCACTAAAGTAAAATTCAAGCTTTCAATGTGTAAAGATCCTATTTTGAAACCAAGAACCAAGCTAGTCCAAAGCAGCTCATGGCAGGGGGTGCTAAAGTGGCCAGAAGATTTTTCTTGGAGGACATTGTCGAACTTGTCGGTAGAAAAAAGAAAATTTCTGCCCCAAACGTTTGCAGGGCAAGCAATAAATTTCAACTTGTGTAATTACAGTTTCAATAGACTATTCGCAGAATGTAAAAATTTTAGTCAAATATTATTCAGCAAATTACATTTGCCAAGCTTAAATTGTCAACTGAGCTTGATCAAAAGTTTTGAAAATAACATTGAAACAAAATCCTGTATGAAATGAATATAAACTACAATGTTGATTTTCTCTGAAAGATAAGATCTTTAACTTTTTCCACTGAATATGTAAGTAATTTAGAAAAGGTCATGTTGTGTCTTTTAAAATGAAAATTCAAAGCATGAAAAAAGTGTAAAGTACCCGAACTGACCACCTTTTTTTCCACCTTGTTTTAATGCCAGGCTTCAGTCCCATAAAAACAGCGAACAGTTTGACATTTTCCAAAATGAAGGAAAAAAGATCTAGAAACAATGAAATGGAGGGTAATTTTTCAGGTGGAAGGTTGGCCAAAAAGATGGGATACGTTTAACCTTGGGGTCCTACAAGTACTGGCAACAACTTTGCCATCATCTGGCTCCAAGATTGACTAGTAACTGTTTCAGTCTGACTCCTCCTCCTATTTTTTCTAGGATAATGAAAAAGTGAAGCAAAGCAAGTTAGTTCAGTAGATTTTCTTGCAAAATGAGCATTTTCTTTTTCCACATCCACATCTAAAAAGATCTTATTTCAAACATATTCCTCTTAAAGCTAGGACTAAAATATTTTTCTTTTGCCCTTTGTGCATGATAAACAATTTGAAATTGGTATTCTTCCAAATTTCAGTGATCAAGAAATCCGATTCTTTTGAACTCGTCGTGCTATTTTTCTGCATTCTTCGGTACATGGAAATGCTAACTATGTAATCGGAATGTTTGTCTTACAAAATTGTTTGCGTGATGCAACTTTTTCTGACTTGTTTTTCTACTATTCCAAGCAATAGAGCATTTTAGGCACCGCCAACCAATTTAATGGGGGAGCAAAAAAGCAAGTGACTCGTTGTTGTTCAAACGTCCAAATTGATCTAGAAGAAGTAAGAATGCGACTTGATTTCTATTTCAACTGAAATAGGAAAAATATAATTGAGTTTAGAAATGCAATTTCTATATACTTTGGCATCCGGAATCTTAAAATTTATTTGCAGTTTCATTTTCTGGACATTAACTTTTCCAGACTTTAGAGATTGATCTGTTTACAGCCATTCAGCCTCCGGGTGCCTTTTTCTTTCCCCAAGTTTCTGATCTTCTTTGTAAGATTATTGCATTCTGGAACAAACAATAAAGCTTTGCTCACATCCACATTCAAGCTTAGGTACCATAACTAGAACAAAAAGACCCACTCTCGCGATGGCAAATGCGCAAGTAGCATTTCTCAATCACACATGCACCCTCAAAAACAACTAACAAAACACATTTTCAAGAAAATAAGTCGAGCAAAAATTTTCCATTCAATAAAACAAGGGAAGTGAACGGGAACTTTGCTAGAAGACGAAGCAAAGGTAAAGGCCAAAATTCCAGGTTTCATGAATGAAGCCACCAAAGTAATTTTTCCAATTTAATGGGTTTTATGGCAATGGAATGAGAAAAAATTCAATTACATTATTATTTTAAGCCCTTTAACTGAAAATGAAATTACTAGGTGTGAAAAGTGGCTAAAAATTTGCTTTAAAAATAAGCTTTTATGCTAATCAACTAAACAGTTCAATGTTACCCAAAAAAATGTTTGTAAAGTATGAAGTTGCAATCAACACATGAAAAGCTACTTTTTCCTTGTTGCAATTGACATTAATCAGCATGAAATTTGTTTCAAAAACATTGTCAAATCTTTGAACTCATTTCTTCAGTGTCCTGCAAAGAAAGCCTGGATGATTTCAAATAATTCAATTATCTTTACAAACTTTCTACTCGGTTTGCTTTTTTCATTAAAAATAAAATCAACTTCTTTGATTTCCTCCCAAGTGATATTTTTTGCTACAGGTTCCCTGTTGTTCTTCATCATTATATTTTTAATAGTAAGAGTGATGTGCAACAAAAAAAGCAAAAAAATAATTAATTCAAAGGTGCATCATTGTATTTGAGAAATAAAAGAGAGAGAATTCTAGTTTTTTTGGAAAATAGTTTTTTATATCCTCCAGTCATTTTTACCAGAAAACTATTCATCTATTAAGAGAAATAGATGATGCTTGGGAGATTTTTATTTTATGGTCTTTGCTAAATACAGAATGAAGGTTGCCAAAAAAAGCCTACAATTAACAGATATTTTGTTTTTTTGAAATGTTTTATTAAAATCCAAATTTTTCCCATTTTTGAGAAACCAATAGGAAACAGGGTCTATGAGAAAAACATAGGAGAGAAAATTAGTTTAGATGACAGGGTGAGTAATTTTGACATCAATTTCCTGTCAGAAGAATTTGCAGATTCTACTTTTTCTCCCCTATGTTTGTTCATTGAAAAAAGCCCAACAAGTTTAATTGAAGTATTTTCTTGAGAGGGATTTTGAAAAAACAAGCGAAGTTTTCATATCGAGAGTTCCCTCAATCAAATGAAAAACTTTTACTATTTAGGAAAGGGCATTTAAAATTATTTATTTTGTCAAACTTTAAAAAAACTCACTCAGAGTTATCGTAGCTCATTGTTTTGACAATTTGACTGAGAACTGGGAGAATGAAGTTCTGGGAGTCAGGGTGGTCAAGTGGTAAGAAGCTGGAATTCTATCCCAGCATATCCACATTTATCCATAAATTCGGGTAATTTTGAGACACAATTTTCAGTAAAATGAACTGTTGAAAAGTCAACACTATTCTCATTCAGTTGATTTAGTGTTGGAAGAATTAGATTTTCTTTCAAGCTTTCTTCCTCTTCATTTTCATAAATTGAAAATCAGAGGAAAGTTTTTTGAGGTATTGAAGATAAACCTGATTTGAAAAAAGTCTAAAACAATTTCTTATTTGAAAATTGCCTCTTTGTAACAATTTCCAAATGATAATTCTACTGCCTCTGACTCATTTTTTCAGACAGTATGTTGTGTTGCATGAAAAGAAGTCATGTCTAACCATGAACCGGGTCCAGATCATGCTACCCCCAATTTGTTTGACCATTGAATGCAGTGCGCGGCACGCATGTTCAAGAAAAGGATTAGAAATTATCACTCACATTCAAACCTATAAAATGCATCTGACTGTTGGAAAATGTGGCCAGACACATGAATTATGAGGTAGCCTGATTTACTTGAACATTTCTTTTTTTTCCACTGAAACATGAAAACTTTTCTCTCAATATTTTCTCTGTTTTAAAACCTCTCCACAAAATCAGATTTTTAACAATGGGTTTTTAACTGCTTGACTTTTAAGTCCCTGGCTGAGAAACAAATAAAAAAATGTTTCAATATTAAAATTTTAATTACTTATACATCAATACTTTTTGTTCATTATTTATTTGCTTTCAAAGTATCGAAGTTCATGTTCATCCGAATAAGGACAAATTAATTGCCACCCTGCCACCCCCAGGTATGTTTGAAGTCAAAAAGTTTGTGGAATTTGGACCAGATTTAACTACCTGAGAAAGAGTTTTCTGTAAAAACTTTTCTCTTTTGTGGCTGATTGAAATTTTATTTTGTAATTTTGCCATGCTTTTACAATGGAATTTCAAAACATTTTTAAAAAAGGGCACATTACTTGAGGCCAAACTGAGAATATTTGGATTTTTTAACCTTGTAATTACTTTGTACAATTTTTTCTTCTCTCAGCTTTTAATTAGTTTAGCTACATGTTTTAAGTGGTGATTTACAAAGCTCTAGTTGTTCTCCTAGCTGCAAGTAATTTTCCACATATTTGCAAGTTTGACCTATTAAAATTATTCATCTAATCAACTATTTCCGGTCAACTTGAGTCCCACTATAACAAAACTTCTTCTAAAACGACATGTCATTCAAAATTATATCCAATTAAAAAACAAAAGATATGGTTGAAATTAGAAATTCTACCCTCTGATACAGACCAGGGGATTATTTTCAGGCTCATTTTTAATTGCTACCTTTAGTAATTTGAATTGCCTTTGGGGTAGCCCAGTTGATAGAAATTCATGTCACAGAAACTCAGGTCATGAAATTACACCTTTTCAAGATTATTGCTGTGTGATAATATTTCGAAAGATTCTGAAAAAAATAAGGAACTTTCACATCCTCTTTAGTCATGTTAATAATCTCTTTCTAAAAACTAAATGCAACAGAAGGAGTCTAAAGCAAATTCATTACTAAACAAAGTTAAAAAAAGTTTTTGGTAAACAAGGTGAACAATAACTTTCCTGGTCTAGTTCAAAAGATAAAAGCTAAGAGAAAAGATAATTCATACTTCAACCAACTCATTTTTGATCTCTACTGAATAATGTTTACTGGGCAGCAAAAAAGTAGCTTCCATAGTTGGGCAAAATCAGTTGCAATTTTTGAGACTGTCATTACTCTAATTTTATGTTGAAGTAAATCCGAGCCATTTCACATTTTTTTCATTTTCGCAAACCATGGGAACATCTCCTAGAGGCCCATCTGGGCTTGCAAAATGGTGCTAAATGATACACATTCAGAAAGAGCCAACGGGCTCACACTTGCAACAAAAATTTTGCAAATTTTTTTATTCTTATTATTTTTAAGCTGTTCTATTTTACTTTGGTAAGATGATTATTTTTATTTCATTTACAAGAATACTGCAACTTGATTTAAATGTTTGTACGAGCAAAGTTTTGGCTATTTTTTGTAGAAAAATTTTATCCACTTGCTTTGGGCACATTTCAAAAGTGATCTCTTCCAAACAAAAGGTAATCTATGCGAAAAAGTTTCTTAAAGGCATGTTGGATATCAAACCAAAGAACATTAAGCTCTTCATGTTTTATATATTTCAAGCATTTTCTGAATTTGTTTGGTCGTGGACACTAATTTAACAATTCTTTCAACAATTTTCAAAGAAAAGCTTAATCATGTAATGAAGAAAGAAGAAAGAAGCCAGCATAGTTGAATCACTGTGTTGAGGGTTAAGTCTGGAAGTGGCAACTACAGAGTGCACAAAGAACCTGAAAAACTTTAATGGCTTAAAGGGTTGTAAAGTTCTCAGTGACCCAAGTTATCTTTGAATCTTTTAAAAGATACTTGGAACAATATGTCAATACCATAAAACAAACTGTCTTTCCAGCTGCCAATCTTTCTTTGAAAACTTCTTTTTTTTCATCAACTTTTGAAAATTCTTGGAAGAATTTTTTGAGTTTGAAAATATTCTGAAATTCTTGACATGCCCTACAAATAACATATGCCTGAGTAAAACTATGTCGAATGCAAAAAGAATAGAATAGAATCAGTATGAGATCTAGAATTTATTCAAAGTATGTCAGTGGACACTTTTTTAGTACTGGTCTGACGTGAAAGAATAAAAAATTGGTTCAACTTTTTGAAGGAAATTCACTACCATAAAAATTGTAGACATTTAAAAAAATCCCAGATTCCAGAGTGAAGTTCAAAAGAAGATATTTTTTGTTACAAGAAGAAAAAATTGTAGAGATTTTTACATGTCAAATAAGGACAACAATATGAAGCATTACCCTGACACTGCAATTTAAATAGTTACATTTGTATAAATATAATTTGAAAATTAAACATTCCTTACTTCTCATCATCAGATCAATTTCTTTTCGATTCAAGAAATGGTTTTGATTTAATCAGTTCATTTAACACCTTTCCACATATCAAAAGAAATAACCATGACAGAACAGTAGGTGGAACCATTTCAAATCTGGCATGCATAAATAACTGTGACCCAAAAAACTCACATAATATGAATGATCCTATTTTAGAAGAGGGATTTATCTTTTATCATAATTAGTAGTTCTTGTCAGAGAGTTTAGGAGTCTAGAATCTCCAGTCTTTTTTAATCTTTCCAGTTAGTAAAAAGAACCAAAATAAATCTTTTGGAAAGTGAGGTTATACTTTAGTGATGTTGTGAGAAACTCATTTTGGGTACATCAGGCCTTAGCTTAAATATTTTTTGTTAGTGTATTAGAGTGCAGAAGTGGGAAATTTTGTCAAGGGAATATAGGTTTAATGATTGACTGCTGAGTTAATATAAGCCTTTTTTGCATCAAGCTGCATTAGAAATTGGATATTCCTTCACCATAGCAATTCAGTTTTTAGGGATCGAGTAATTAATCTTCACATCATTGCCTCTTTTATCATAATTTTATTTTAAAGAATCCGGATGGGATATTTGTGGTCCGCTATTTGGGACTTAAACTGTTCGTGAAAGAGCTTTTCATCAGGGTGAAGGGTCCAGGAATTGAGGTTGTTTGCTCAGTTACATACAAAGAAAAGGTTATATTTTTATTAATTAATTATCTCAGAACTTTGGATTCCCAAATACTTGAGAAATTATCTTTCCTTGAGTGAAATTGTGCATAAAGATAAAGAGAGCTTGTGTTAAGAACTGATTATTCTAACACTAAATCAAGCAAATAGAGTTGACTTTACAACAGTTCGTTTGACTGAAAGTTGTGTCTAAAGGTTTCTTGATTTTCAATAGATAAATGTGAATAAACGAGTATAAGAGATCATTCTTATCAAGTACCTGCACAACAATCAATCCTGACTGAAAAAATCATCTACTGGAAATGATCAATTTAGGCAAATGCAGAGGTCAAAGATTTTGCCCAGGCAAGCAGTTCTCAGCCAGTTGTCATTGCAATGAGCTACAAGGACTCCTGTCATTCCTACTATCACTTATGCAGCACCTGATTAGTGCTTATTGGCTTTCAACTCAAAGCTAGAATTAGAATTATTTGCTTTCCGATATTTTAATCATTCCCCTAACAGATTGGGAATATGGTTATATTAAGTTTAATAATATTTTATATTGTTATGAGATGAAGCCGTACAGTTAAATACAAATTAACAGAAATTGATTCCATTGATACTTTATTTTTCAAAAGAACCTCAGTTTAAATTTTCAATTTAACTTACAATCTTTCTCCAACTGAACTCAGCCTGGCCCTTATGGTATATTCTTAATAAAATGAATGAAATCCATGGAAGCTTTCTTTTTTTTACAAGCTCAAGCAAACACGACAAACTTTGTACTTTACATATCAAGCTAAATCAGAGAAGGATTCGAAAGCATTTTGATTGGATAAACTTATCGCTTAAGTGTATTAAATGATGTCCTAAATTCCAGATGAAAATTTCTTAACAATGCATTAAAACTTTTGTGTTTGAATTATAAAAGAAATTTATAAATTCTATTCTATTTCAAGATTAAATCTTTCACCCTTGAAACAATCATAAGGCCTCTTTCTTAAAATAATATCGAATTGACGAATTCAATTTCAGTTTTCAATTCAAACCTTTTATTTGGGCTCATTATACTTTGTTTTTATTTTACAAAATAGTGACTTTACTTTGCGTAAGTAATTCAATGAATTTTACTCTAGATTTAAACTGCTTCAATCTTGAACTTGAATCCACCTTAGGAACAGCCTTGCCTTTTGAAAATTAGTTTTCAGACTTGGGTTGAAGAAGGTCATGTATCTGAAGTCATTTTCAAAATGCAACTTTTCAAAATGTTAAGAAATCTTGCTTTACAGTTAAGCAGCATAATTATTGTCATTGTCAGAAGAGTATGGAGCATTCCAAGCATAAAATTTGATTCCTGCGTTGCAGAGTTCTAAGCTTTTGTTCTTAAAACATTCCTTCTCCAGACATTCCCTCAACTGTTTGACAATTTTAAAACTTTTAATTGACAAACCTTGTCCAAAAAATGGATTTCTTTCAAACTTAACTTAGGCCTTCACTTTCTGAGTGATTCTCAAATATGTACCAATATCGAATTCTACGCTCATAGCTATAACTTTGTCAAAAAAATTATTGTTCTGATCATAAGGAAATTAGTCGAATAAATTAAACTGAATCTGAAACTTTACTATTACATGAAAATTTGTAAATTTGTATGAGCTGTACAATTGTTCAGACCATAATTTAGAGGGCCAAAGAGAGATGCCTTCCACAAATGTTAATTTTTTATAAAATGACCTCATTGCTTTGACAACTGGCTGGGAACTGGGAGGTACAGGGTTCAATCCCTTGCCTGGGCAATATCTTTGACCCCTGGATTTGCCTTAATTAATCATTTCTTTGAGATGATTAACTCAGTCAGGAGTGATTGTTGTGCACATACTTAATTAGAATTATCTCTTAAACTCATTTATTCGCATTTATCAATTGAAAATCAAGACACAACCTTCAGTCAAAACTGAATTGATGTAAAGTCAACACTATTCTGCTTCACTTGATTTGGTGTTAGAATAATCAGTTCTCAACACAAGCTCTCTTCTTCTTCTCTTTACAGCTTTTTAAGAGACAGATAGACCTTAACGATAATATATAGACATTTTAGTGGTTCAAATATCACAGAAAAGTTGAGTGCTAATTTTTAATTTTTTTAAATGGATCTTGTTCAGAAGAATTTAGCGTTGTTGTCGTTCCATTCCACATCGATCCAGTCCATGGTGAGTATACTGATGCAAATAAAATCAAGAAAGATGATTCTTGTCAGTGAAAGCCGACATTAATGGTCATATTTAACAGCTCTTTCATCAAAATAATAGTTCTTAAATATCTTTTATTTTGGCTCTAATTTCATTTGCCTACACTTCAAATATGAAAGCAGTTCGGAACACATCAAAAATTCTCTCTCAACCTCAGCAATTTACACTAAATCAAAAGAAGAGCACTTTGCCACTTTAAAAAGTTAAATATAGCTTAAAAACTGGAAAATGGATGGATCCTAACGTTAACTTTTTAATGCTCCATATCCTATCTGTTTTCTTAAATACAGTTTTCTTATAATCTCCTTACAGTAGTATAGAACAGTTTGAATTGTCCTTCCTTTTGATCATTTTTTCATTCCCAATTTCAAAGTTGACTGCAACAATTTTTGCCTTGTCTTGGACAAGGTCCAAAAACTGCATTTAGTGTATCAGAAAAGTCTCAATTCTTTTTGACTTGACATATTCTTTTGTGATTGTCTCTGTGTGACGACAATATTGCCAATATGACTTCAAGTTTTCCATATTAACCAGTGGAATATTCAACCATTTATATGAAAGCAACAAAGATCAAAAAGTCTTTTTTCAAACAAGTATGCGCTTTGTTATGTTATTTTTGTTAAATAAAGAGTTTTTTTCATAGCTTTAACTACTTCTTCCTGATTTTTCCCTCTTGAAAACAAACTGAGTTCGTTGACCTTTTTGTGTGGGAGAGCAAAGTGAGACAGAGAGTCACTTTAGCTAACAGGAAACGAGTCATTGCACTTGGTCGGTTACGCACAGAATACTTCGAAAAAGTAACAACAGATGTCGCCACATGGGAAAAAATACATATTCAATGGTGTACAATCTTCAACATTGCCTGTCATTCATCAAACAACACTTTAAATTTCATATTTTTGTTGGTTGATTTGAAAAAAATCAACTTTTCTTTTGGTATCATAAATGTAATGACAAAAATAATAATAATAATTAGTACCAAAATGTATTAAGTCTAGACTGTTATAGTAAAAAAGTCATTTGAAATGAGGTTTGATGAATCAAAATGATGTTTGTCTACTTCATAATGATTGTTGAATGTCTTATGATGGCTTGCTTGTAGCAGGAAACGTTTGGAAAATGAGGGTTAATCAATCGGCCAACAAGTTCAAATTACCACCTACTTTACAATCAGTGTGAAGTTGTAGTCATGTAGGTGGGTTCAATTCAGAATTTAAAAATCAGATTTGATTGTTTTTACCAAGTGTTTTCATAGATTGTTGCACAGAACCTTGTTTGTATATATTTTTCTTTAAAAGGTGGAAACATTTTAATGGCAAAAGATTTTTACCAAATTTTAAATACAATAATTCATCACATGTTTGGATAGTATTTGGCTCTTGAGTTTTTTCTTTTGTAGATCATTCAATTGATTGCCCTTGTTTCTGAGGATATCAGTGATAAGGATTTAATTTGTCATGGTTGCCCCACTTTTTAAATCAAATCAATTTGAAAACATATGGCACTCAAACAAATTTTCCTTGGTTGCATTTGGTTTATGACCCACAATTGAGACACTTAGCCTAGACACTCAAAACCTTGAAATTAAAGGCTTTACTATTCTATTTCATCTTTTCAACGCACTAGATTCAACGGTTTTCTACATTAAATACCCCAAGTCCCTCACCAAACGTTGCACATGTCAACATCTGGGGATGTTTGTATCACAAACATCTGCTTGTGAAGAATTTATTAGAAAGACAGACAACTTTTTTTGGTAAAATTAATAGAATCACTGATCCTCAACAGTTTCCTTTGCAAAAAATCTGATAATTTCATAGAAGACAAACTTCATCATTAAAGCAACAGGTAAATTTAAAAAAATCTATATTCAAGATTATTCTCATGGGACTGGAATGCCAGCTGAGTTAAAAGTTTTTGAAAAAAATCTCCTTTTCCTGTTAATGATGAGATAAAAAGATACTTAAAAATTCGGACTTTAAAACTCTTGATTGTGCTGTTTTAAAGTCTTTAAAAGCAGCTTTAGTTGGAACAAGAAAAAACAAATTTTTGAAATGTAGATAGATATAAGAATTGATTTTTTTAACATTAATAAATTATTTATTAAAGCTAAATATAAATATATAAAAGTGCAAATTTACTTAAATGCAAGCTTGTGCTTTCAAACAGAAAATTATGAAAACTTATCCTCAGTTCACTATAAATTAAGAAATCCATGTTTGAACAGAATTTCAGCAAGAAAGGTAAGACATGTGTTGGACAGCATAGCGTCAAAGCATAAAGGGCTTAGGGTAATACAGTACAGCAGTGTCTCTTCCGGGTCTAGAGAAAATTTTAGTGCGCGCTCAGCTCATTTTTCCTGCATGTCGAATCACTCCCCTTCTTTTCTGCATAGCTTTTTTCCCCCATTACCCAAGCTCTCACCCCCAGACACTAGCGTGGGGGGATTATTATGCTTTTGGGTAGTGTTTCAGCCACATGGGGTGTAAGGTGGGCGATCACCACCACCATCTTCAGGGTGAAGTGGTATAACAGGCAAGCCATTCTTTCAAATGAAAATTTCCATCAGGATGACATTTTTTTCAGTTTGCTAGACTTTTCTGGATGGTAAGCGAGTGTTTTTCTATTGACACTTATCTTCATCAGAGATAAGGCAGGGATGAAAGGAAGGAGAAAATCCCTAAGAAGTCATAGGATAGTGTTCGGTGTAGAATATTGCATTGTTCTCCCCTTATAAGAGACACCCTATTGCAAGGAGGAAGGCAAAAAAAAACAAGGAAGGGAGAGCAGTCTAAATGCCGGCTGTCAATCGAGTCTTTCCCTTCCTTACATGGCTTGTGTGCAATGCATTGAGTTGCATGACAATGCCATGAATCATAGGGAACATCACTTAAAGAATGAAAAATATGCCACTGGTTTAAAATGTATGAAACTTTTAGCTGGAAATTCTTGATCCCTTTCAAGTATCTCTTGATATCTATGAAAAATATAGCCACCCATTTGCAGCCACCCCCACACTTGCTATCTATTGAGTGTCTTTCTTTCACTTCACTCCCTTGCCTGGTGTTTGATAGTCGGTTGAATGCAGTAGTAGTAGAAGCAGCAGCAGCAGCAGCTCTAAGGCCTCCCTTCCCTTCCTGATACTCTCCCACCCCTGCCAGGGCTGTACACACACAAACATATATAGCCTCCCTCCCCATCGTAGTCATTCTTTCTCCGTGGATTTTCTTTGACACATTCCCATCAGTCGTTCAAAGCCACTGTGTGAGAAAGAAAGGCTCACTATTAAAGCTTTTTTTGCAACTTGTTTTCAATTCAAACTCAACATAATTGTGGTAGTTGGTGTGTCTTTGAGTTTCAACTGTTGAAGAAGTTTTTCAATTTGTGTGCAGATGGAATCCGACCATTCGGACGACAGTGGTCGAACAGGTTGACACTCCATGAGACATTTCAACGACTGTTGAAACCACTTTGCTTGTTTCATAAAGGAATTATTGTCGTTGAGTGTGAGTTATCAACGAAGAATTACAAAACTATGGAAGAACATCAAAGTTTCATCTCGAATGGTTAATTTTTTCTATTGTTGAATTATCAAAAGTGAGACACTTGGATTTGTTAGTGACAAGTGGCCATGTAGACCAAAAGAACCAAAGTTGACATTTGGAAGCTGATAGGTGAGTTGTGGAACAACATTTAACTTTAGAGTCAAATAATTATTAGTGCAGTAGAGCGGAGAACCATAATTTCGTGAATGTCCATCGAATGGTGCAATGGATTGGATGACTTTGTCCGGCTATAGGCTACCGCCTCAAGTGTCCGGCCTAGAGTTCGCCCAAAGTCAGCCCCCTCAAAGTCAGCAACAATCCCTGGAGCCAAAGACGTCCTTAGTGAGTGAGACGGCCAACACGATCACGAACCTCAACAACGTTACCGGTCCAGGTCCATTGAGTCTCAGTCCTAGTCTACACCTTGGCCACGGTTCCACACCGGGGTCCAGCTCCTCATCCTCATCACCCATTATGATGAACATGTGGGCCAGTGCCATAAAAGTGGAAGCCAGTAGTGGAAATAGCAATGGGTCAGCCAATGCCTCCACAAACGGGAGCAATGTCAGCCTTGCCTCTCCTGGAGGTACAGGAGGTGGAAATGGAAACACAACCCAAGGATCTATCAAAGGTTAGACTTTTTTTAGACGTTGTGTTTTCAAGTTTCTACACTTTTTTTTGTTAGTTACCCAGACTTAGACATTTTTTCTCGGTTTAAAAAAGATTCTGGGTTTTTTTTAGTTTTGTGCTGTTGACCTCTTGAAAAATCAAAACAATAAAAAGACAAAATATTTACTTTATTCTGCAAAACGAAGATTTTAATCAGTTTTAAAATTAAAATATATTAGGCCACTTCTTAAGATATTATACCAGATTTAGTTGGTTTTTGAGCGGCATGGCTGCCCCCACCCATTAGCCTTGTTTTTAGATATTTTTTGCCATTTTTATTGCATTGATTTTTCTGGTTTTCTACTTGCCCTTGCGCCATGCCCCCTCCACACCTGTGTGATGGGACAGACGTTGGGGTTATAGAAATATACTAGCCAGCTGGTGCATATTGCATATTTTGTAAATTCAAGTTTTTCTCCAGTGATCTGGGGTACCCTGGGATTAGAGGGTTGGGTTGGTGGGCTCAGACTTGTGTTAAGAACCTTTGAGTTGGTATGGAGGTCTGTACAAAATTTGGGGGAGATTGGTAAAGCAGTTTGCTCGTGAAAGAGGGACATTGGTACAAACAGTCTGCTTTAGATAGATATATAGATATTATCATATGTTTGGATCAATTATAGAAAGCAAAAATAATTTCACCATGAATGTGGTTATTATATTTGATAGCAGGTTTTTCAAATAATTTTGTGCTATATTTCTGTCTTTCTAACAACGACTGATAATTTGCTCTCTAAACTGGAAAAATCTAACCATTTTTGCAAATTGAAAATGTATTTTTTCATTCGTGGTACATTTTTTCTTGATATTTGGGTTTGTCATATGTCAAAGAAAGAAGTGTATTATCAAAAATTTTCGAAATGCAAAGCACTAAGCTTCTTAACATTGTCTCTTCAGCTTTTTGCAAATTCTTATCGTTGCCTCCCAACAAGATTGATCACAACTGCTTCAATCCCAAGGGTTATAAGTTTCCTATTTCTATTTTCTGAAGCTACGGGAAAGAAGTTTCAATCCATCTCGAATTACATATTTTGAAAAATTCATTTGAGGAAAGTTAAGAATGAGAGAAGAGAGAGAGAGAGACCTCTGTGAAATTTTAGCTTTAACTTTTTACTTTCATTTTTAAAATTATGGTCTCTTGGAAAATAAATCCTTCCTTGGCATGTTTGACACATGTGGACTTGACATAATTTGGGGATGCAAAAATTAGGGCAATGATTCCAATGACATGTAATCATTCAACATCTGAAACTCAAAACATCTGCTTTGGAAGTTCAAGAGAAACTTTGTAATATTTTTATATGTTCTTTAGTAGTATATACTTTTACTGTTTCTTTAAATTGCTAAAGTACAATATATTTGTTCAAGATCAGTTAACTCATTAAATTTTTTTTTCAGTTTTATAATTTTGTTTAAAATTACCATCCATGTTTCTGCAATAGATTCTAGGCTTTTTCAGCTTCGAAAGCAGATGTTTTTAGCAAAGGGAGATACTTTTTCACTCGACCCCTATGTTTGCTCCAAAGCTTTTGCACTGGTTTTTTATATCATTGTTATATGTGGTTCTACAGTTTTTTAGAATATTCATCCACAAATTGAATACAGTTTTTGCAAAAATCAATTTTGGTACAATTCTACAAAATATTTTTGGTCACTTTTTAAGCTCTATCATGACATTTAAAACCCATCTAAATTAATGTTGAAAAAAATAGCATTAAATTTTAATGTAATTGCATAAGGAAAAGTTATTGAAAAATATCTAAGATGCATTTCAATATTCTGATGGTTGTTTACTTTTGTAAAATGTTTTGAAGATGAAGCCATATGGTAAAAGCTCATTCTTTTTCACTTTTATGGTGATTTTTGTAAAAATCTAATTGAATAAAAAGCATTTGAAACCTGAGAATGAAACTTACAACTCGGTCTTTGAATGAAAAATGACCCACTGACCATGTCTTGGGATTGGTTTTGTTCATCATGACCCTATCCATGATGGCCAAAATCTTCAATCAAGGAATACCCCCTATTTTGTTTATTTTCTGTTGATTTATCAGAAAGAGGGTGTACAGAAACAATACAAGTCATAGAGAAAACATTCATGCTATTTTCAATTATTCCTTATTCTTAATGCAAGAAATACTTTTTCTTCCGGCTTCATTGAGCCTGAGCTCGTGTGTTGCATTAATTAAGCTCAAAATTTAGCTGACTAAACATAACAATCAGAATTTCCCACCCTGTTTGTTTCCCTAACTTTGTCTGACACTTCTGAAAAACTAAATTAGGAACATCATCCAAACATGATTTTGTGACAATTCTCCTTTCAATTTAAAGTTTTACTTCAATTTTTCTTCTCTGTAAGCTTCATCATAGAGACTTTCTTGTCTGCCTGCCCCCTCACATTTTGGCAACTAACAGTTTTTATGCTTTGTTTCACTGTAAAAGCTGTGAATGTCTTCCTTCTCCCACACACCCACTTGTGATTAAGTACGTTTCTTGCATCTACAAATGTACCCATAAAACAATTTAGCAATAAGGGGTATGTATGATAACTCTTTCATATCTTTTATGACTTGATAATATAAAGATGAGTGCATATGAAAAAAAAATATTTTCCTTCAGTGGATTATTTTAAAGATGTATCGAAATCTATTTATAACGTATATGCGCAGAAAAAAAACCTCGTTGTCTTATTCCTCAAAGTTGTCATAACTTATTTGATTTTTGGTGCTTGCCAAATAGGCTAGTTGAATTTTTTTGCTCTTAAAAAGTCTTGGCAACAAATGTTTAGTTGATAATCCAATTGGAAGGCCCGAAAGAAAAAGGCAAATATTTTTGCAGACGTTTCAAAGCATTGCATGAGGGTGAATGTTCACCTCTCAAACTACAAAATGACTTGAATTTCCTTTTGGTTCACTGAAGAAGGGACTACAAAGTTCTGCAAAGTGAACTCTTAAGATTTTTCTATTTGTGTAGGGTTGTTGCCAATCAAAAAGTTCTTTGCTTTTTTTGCACCCTTACATTTTTTCCATTCAATAAAATTCTCATACCTATATTTAGTAAGATATTCTCTTATCTAAATTAGTCCAGATTAATTATGTCAGAATTTACTTATTTTGAATGAATGCCTTCATCACAACACATCTATTCAAATTGAGAAATGGGGCTTGAACACTGAATTGAAAATGTAGAAAGTTGCTTAGAAATTGTGGCTTTTATTTCACATTTCAGTTATATTTGGGAATAAAGTAAGAGCTGAAGAAGATGGTAAAGGAATATTTGAGTAGTCAGAACCCCTTTAATCTATTTCTATTTCATTTGTGGCACCCTCATTTCCTTTATCCATAGGTTTGTCGTGAGAGGTTTAATCATTTCCAAGTCTGCCTCTTTCACCTCAAAAAAGGTGTTGGAAAATCTGCTGTCAAGGGATCGAAAAATAGGAACAATCAATTGAACAATTTATGATTATTTTCTTTCTGGGACTTTTTCTTCCACAATTTTTACCTTTCCTTTTTCTTGGTTTTTTCTTCAGCCGATTGGCAATTCTTGAAGAAGGATTTTCTTCATTCACCTGCTTGTGTGCTTTACTTTTCTTCCTGTTTCCCTTCCCAGACAAACTTTCCCCTCATTCAAGTCACCCCTTGCAACCAAAAACATGCAAGCCTATATAGAAAAGCCTTCTTTCGACATCCCTTTCCCCCAAACTGAGTATTTCCAAGCTCTTATAAGACTTCCATAAGAAAGTCTAATAGCAAAGCCATTTCCATTTGCTTACTGAAGTTATCTTGATATATCTACCATTATTTCAATCTAATATATTTTCCTCCAGTTCAGTTTTCTCAGAATTTAATGGTCGTGATTCTATAATTAGTAAAAAATGGTGGGAAAGATTGATTTCTGTAATAGATAGCTTTGTGGAAATTCTGCAAGATATCCTTTGGCAGATCAAAAAAAGAGAATGCTCTTGATTTGGGCCCCTTCAAACTAATCTCCATTACTGCCACTTTAGTTCTCAACATTCACCAATCCAAATATTGGCAGCTTTAAATTTTCCAGACCTTTATTTTCACAGCATGCTTAGAAGTGTTGACTCTGGCAAGTGTAAACGGACAAATCACCAAAAAATTATTTATTTATTTGTTGAACTTCAATTTTTATTTGTTGTACATATATAATTCATTTTTCTTTAAGCTTATGAAGTAATAGAGTTGCAGAAAGATCACGACTGTCCGACTGTATATTTCATCAAAGTTGTTGTGTCTGCAATTGAGTGAGACTATATAGCTTAAGGAAGACAAGCCAAAATGGGAAGAAAGGGAGCCATAGAGTTGTTTCGAAAGGGTGTCCCCCAATCCAATCTCAACTCTCTTTTTTCCCTCTAAAACCTTATCAAGAAAGTCAAATAAAATGCACACAGACACAGAAAGGTTCAGATATCTTTGCAAATTCATAAGCTCCAATAAAACTGATAAAGGAATTTTCATTCACTTCTTTATCATAGTTTCACAAAGGTATGGAAGGGCAATATTTGTCATGCCTTATTTGTGTATGTTGATCCTTAGTTGCCGGACGGAGGGTATTGAACTCTCTGTCTGTTGAAAAAAATGCTGAGATAAAATGTTGGCTGCTGGCTTAAGTGCTCCTTTATTATGAAATTATGAAAACTGCATTCTGAATGTAAATTGTTAAAAAGAATTTTTGACTTAAGGAAATTTCAGAGCAAACCTCCAATTTCATAAAATACTTATTTTTAAGGTTTTTGCACAAAGATATCTCAAAAAGATGACTTTAAAACTGAATTTTATCCTAAGATCTAACTTGAATTTTTAGAAATTGTGCTTGTGTTCAAAGTAAGTTTAAATAATAAAATTAAACTCTCTCTCTAAATATCAGGTTAGAATCTATACTTTTACTTTTTAAACCCTTCTCTTTATTATTATTAGCTTTTAAAATGTAAGTTTTTTTAATTTTTCTCAAATACAAATTTTCATGAATATTTTTTGTATGAAAAACTTAGTCATGAAAATACAAGAAATACTTTGTGCAATTTGATGCTAAAATGTTATTTTAAAGATATCTATCCTTTTAAGTTTTTTTATCTTCATCAATTTTATCTTTTTCACATAGAAGTTTGCTTTTACCACCTCGAAATTGTTGATGATAAAATTTATGATGGGGCAGAGACTGGCAAACAAAGTAAAAAAAGGGTTCGAAATGAAGCAAATAAAATATTCTTTGTGCATGGGTGAGTGAATCGTTTGAATTTCTGAGTGAAGTTTTCAATCAATATTCGCAAACAACAAAATACTTCAAAGTTAAAGTCAATTTTCACACCTGTTCGCGGGTGAATGTGTGTGAAATCTCCAACGGTTTTATAGGTATTGTACAGTTATGGGACTGGTATGAGAGCTGGAAAAAAAGTTTTGCAGATTTTCCAGTTAGTCTCTACCCGCAAATCCGTTTGTTTCAAGGCACAACGCTAAGATTTTTTTTGTTTTAAACAACTCATATTTTTTTGTCAACAATCACTTATCTTTATTCAAATATTAATAATCTAAATAAAGGAAAATGCCTGGTTTGTTTGATATCTCACAACTCAAGAAGGGCCCATTTTAAAGCATGCCATATCATTAAAAGGTATTGCAAAATCATATGAAACTCAACCCTGTAATTAACCTAAACTTTTTTAATTTACAAAATGATACTGAACAATGTTAAAATAGAATAAAATGCACCTATATTTTCATTTAAAAAATAATTTTGTTTAATAGAGAACTTCTGAAAATTCATCTTTAACTGGTCTTTTACTTATATTTTAACATTTTTGTTTGAAAAAAAATTATTTTAAGAATGGAAAAAAACTCAGTTTCAAATTAAATATTTTTGTTTAAGTAAGGTATTAATTTTTCAAAGTAGAAATAGGAAATATGTATATTTTTGTGTCTCTCCTTGAGTTTTCAGTCAGAATTCAGAGTTCGATGCCCCCTAGTTCTTTGCACTTTCCATTCACAGAGACTTTTTTGATTTGACAGCTTGCCAACCGAAGCTGTTCTTACTAATGGCAACACAACAGCTTGATAGGTCTCCCCCTCAAAAAAACCCTCTCTCTTACACCACCAACTTCTCACACAAACACAGACCCACGTGCATGCATGAAAAACGAAAAGCACTGTTGTTGTTGTCGTCTTATAATCAGTTAGTTGGAGAAGGAATGCCTTTGTGAGGGGGCATGACGGGTAAGGGGCCTCGACGTACAGTTGGCTTAGAAAGGTTTGCCTGCTGTAGCTTGCATTTAGTAAAAAAAGATTGTTCACATCCCAGTCAGGCTGGCCAAAGCATGACTCCTTTTTTTCCCCGATTGGGGGAAAAAACTTCCACATTTTTTGTATCCCCT
>Ga0194133_10003809_pt1 | contig 20986 bp, 2 predicted proteins | sample TA2KigOf40mmetaG_FD_155448 | JGI IMG/M metagenome (GOLD analysis project Ga0194133, IMG submission 155448) | Freshwater microbial communities from Lake Tanganyika, Tanzania - TA2015055 Kigoma Offshore 40m | ecosystem: Environmental > Aquatic > Freshwater > Lake | place: Tanzania: Lake Tanganyika...
ATAAGGCTTGCTGCATGTGGCACTGAGAGAGAGTGTTGTTTATTGGTACTCAATTTAGTATCCTCTACACTTCCATGTATTCGCCAGCCGAGGCCGCGACTCCGCGTGCTTGATGTTTGTGGTTTCGTGTAAGTATGTGCACAGGCGTTCACAGGTTTTTAACCTTTGAGCTCCTGGTTAATCCTCCTTCCTCTGGCACTTTGGCTTTCTCACTTCGCCTTGCGCCCTTCCTACCTGCCTCGGATTCTTCCGCACTTCACACGGGCTCCTCGGCCTCTCCATAGCCCATTCCCAATTTCCTGGGACCTCCTTCACCGCCCTTCCTCCTTACCGCCTCCTCTGACACTTTGGCTTTCTCACTTCGCCTCATGCCTCCCCCGCTTGCAATGGGCGCCCTTTCACTTCGCCCAGGCTCCTCCGCTCCTTCGCCTACAACCCCCCGCCGCGTGGTCCCATCTCCTCCAACCGCCCACCACGCCCAGAACTCTACTATGTACATCTACAGTGACAACTTAATCAACGACAGCTTAAATAAATAAATAAACCTACCACACTAGAAAACCTCCCCCACTCATCCCTTGCATTCCCCTTGGTCATACATCTTGGTTACGCACACTTTCCATTCTTGCTTCACACGTACATGTCCCACTTGACATGCTCCCGACCTTGGCCATGAGTGCCTCCCCCTCTTTGACCTTGCGTCCCTCCTTTCTGTGCGAAGTAGGACCGTAACACCTTGTCCTGCTCCTCCAGCAACCGCCGCACTAATTTTTGACGAATCGGATTCCACTTGCTCTCAAGAACCCCTAACGCCTTCATGTTCTTGTTGAATGATTCAACATGAACTGATCCACACGCCCCCCCTACAAACACAATTTGTTGTGTCTGCCACCCTTTGACTTGACCGACCGCTCGGAGACCTTCCAGCAAACTACTGTACTGTTTTTGAGCTACTTTTGTCGCCTCTTCCGCATAGTTGCTTCTCATGTCCTGCGTTCGTTTGAATTCGATGGCCAGAAATTCTTTCTTCACTGTGTCCAATCCAATTCCATCCAGTCTTCGCCGCCAGAATCTCTCTTGGTACTGATCTTCTGGCACTGGCAACCCCTCCTGTGCTTCCTTCCACGGGATTTTCATCTCCTCCTCTTTCGCTGCGTCCCACAATTCATCCTTCGAGCAAAACTGTGCACACTGTTCTTGGTCCCATAGTGAGCCCAAGCTGCTTTCCCTCTCGAGTGTGAGGAGCTTCATGTGCCTATCCGCTTTCCCATGTACAGCGATCTCCTGTAATAGCTCTCGGATGCATGCGTTGTGCGCTGCCGTGACTACTTCCTTTTGTCCTAGACATCCGGCACTTTGGATATGGCCGATAGTTTCCTTTGGCAGCACTCCTTTCCAGCTGCCTCCATTCTCCTCATATGCCTTCTTGCACAATATACACTCTGCTTTCTCCTTGTAGCCATATTTCACCAACTGCTGTCCACATGGGAACGTGCCAGTTACTACCTGGAGCAACCTCCTCCGTCGCTGCCATGGTATGGACTTATTCTTCAGCCACTTTCCAATCTCTTCTCTGCTTGATCCTTCTCGGAGGAGGAAGTCCGTACTCCACGTGCTTGTTGCCGGCTTCCCCATTCTCTTCTGATCCAGGTCCTCAAAGCATTTCCTGCTCCACGTCTTTTCATCTTTGAAACTCCCACTTTTTGACGCTTCCGCTCCTTCTTTCGACGCCTGCAGCCAGCGTTGGTTGTGATGATACCACACACGTGCCGTCCAATGCGTCGCTGCCGTTGCCCTCACCTTCTGCAGTTTGGCCCATCCCGCCTGTTTTCGGAAGGCGTTACGTACGCTGTTCGTCCACACTGATCGTACGGTCGTGTCCCCTTTCCGCACCTCAAACGTCATCCGATCAGTCCGATCGTCCCACCTTTTGTCGTCATCCGAAATTGTTCGTCCCTCCTCCGCAAGGGTGTCAGCTCGCTCGTTAATCGGCTCTCCACGATGCGACTTCACTTTTATCAGGAAGGTAGCTCTCCCTGCCCGCACACGTTGCGTGAGTAGGCAAATTATTTCTCGTAGGATATCCGCATCTGGTGCTGTGGCTAACGTCGCCTTTCCTCCCTGTCCCACCCATTTTCTGATGACGCGCAAGACCGCCTCGTTGTCGCATAGTAGAAGAGCATCTTCATTGAGAGCTGCTGATTGCAGCGCTAATACTACCGCTCCCAATTCCGGTCTGTTCGAACTCGTGCCTTCATCCTCTCTACCGACTCGCACGCATTTGCCCTCACCTTCCTCCCCAAATTTGCAGCACCCAGACCCCATTCTTCCGTCTTTGCACGATCCGTCTACACCCAGCGTTACTCCCTGGAATCCGTAGCCCCCTAATTGACCTATCTCAGTACCCATCCAGTAGGCCCCTTCCAAGTCATTCAACCGCACGATACATTCATCCTTCTGTTCTGAGCTGTCCCATGCTTCTTGGAGTTTGGTGATAGCTTCCTCCTCGATGACGTCACACTCCTTATGCACCCACGCTGTCATATTGACTGTGTTCAACTTGGCTTCCACATCCCCACGCTTCCACCATCCTTTCGGCCTGCAGGCACGCCCACCTCCTTCAACTTCGTCCTCTGGAGCGTCATGTTCTGCTTCATCTTCGGTTCTCGCCGTTTCGTGTGCTTTCTTCTTTCTCTTCACTTTCCCCTGGAAGACGGCTTTCCCTTCCTGTTCGAATCCTCTGAGCTTGCAATCCCCTTTTACTGGTCGCGCCCGACTCCACACCACCCAATCCTTGCGCGTGCGAATTGCCTGCTCACACTCTTCTCGTCCTCCTTCGTCCAGACTCTCCCACAGGAAAACTGTTGGCCCCTGTTTTTTGCCCCAGAAGTTCGTTGTGCCTCTCCCTGCGCTGGGGAAGAAGGGAGGTGCCGTTACTGCCGACTCTCCCTGTAGCTGCACTGCAGAGAGCAGGGATTGCAGGGCCCGCAGCAGCCTCCATGTTGGAGATCGATATCCCATTGTTTCGAGGCGCTCTTGTAGCTCCACTTCTGCTCGGATGAAAAGCTTCAGCTCACTGATGCTCTTATCCCTTCCTTGCCGTAGGTGGTTGTATATGCTACTCATAACCGTCCAGCTCCTGTCGAGCTCCGTGCAAGTCGTTAATCCCTGGTACGTGAAGATCTTAGCGGTTTCAGTCTCCCTCCACATTATCGACTGTTCTACGACCCTCACGTATCCTTGACCCGACTCATGCCTGGGGATCTTCTCATCAAGGAAAAAATCTTTGCCCACTTGCGCTGCAATGTCCACATCAGGAATCACCTCTGGGTCCTGCTCAATCAGTGATGCTGATGGTGACTCCCACTCTTGTTCTCGGTGTGAGGCATGCACTCTGACATGATGTCTCATGTCGTTCCCACTCTGAGATGGTTGCCTGATCCATTTTTGATGCACGTCGGTCGGCTCTTTTTCCCCCTCCCAGACACCCCATATGTGGTCAAGCTCCATAGCTTCCTCAAGAAGCTGCCGCCTCTCATCGTCCACGTTTTCCATTCCCTCTGACTCCCACTGGGCTCTGACGAACTTGGAAATCATTGGCGCTAACTGCCGCGCCACTGGTTTGCCTTCGCGCTCGTCTTTCGCATTGACTACTTCGTTTTCCTCTCGCGTGAGAGCCCATCCCATTTGACTTGTGGTAAGCCACCGTTTCGTGTCTGTAGGTTGGACGCTGAGAAGTTGCCTGATATCCTGTATGGAGTACACCACCTCCCCTCCACACTTATCGTCGCCTCGCCCAACGTACCATGGATGTGCTGGAGTCATCCTCACCCCGTACATACCTGCCCCCCATTCGACTCCATCCACACCATCATCTTCGGATTCCGACGTGACGTCCTTGACTGCACCTCCTTTCCCCTGGGCTGCTCGAGGCCTTCTTGCTTGAGGATTAGGGGGGTGCTTGACCCGGTTGCGCGTTCTGTTCGTCTCTTTTGAGGAGATTCGTGCCACGCCTTTTGCCCCGTCACACTCAATACATGTGGCCGGTCGTTCTTTACGCCACTCCTTGCGCGTGAATCCTCCTGGCTCCTTGCGAACTCTGCATTTCCTACACGTTCTGCACCAGATGACTGATCGTACTTGGTACCACCACCCATCATCGTCCGCTAGCATTGGTTTCTCTTCGGCAAAGTGCACTTCTGGGATAAAGAAGATGTCCTTCACCTTCGCATGTTCCAATGCTACCTTCAGTCCTATATCATTCAGTCGTAGCAGTTGCTCCCGTCTCTCCCGTCGAGCCTCCGACTGCCACCCTTGAATGAGCGCCAAAAATTCCAGCGATTCTCCTGGAGCTGCTGCCTTGCCATCTGTTGTGACTCGCCTCCGTACATCGATCACCTTCTCAACAAAGCTCTCCCCCAACCTATGCATGTTGACGATCGTCACCTCAGCATCCCTCAACCGCTTCGCTGGCCTTTGGGTGGAGGCCTTCACTCCACTTGCCCCTAGATCCGCCGTGAGCGTTAGTGGGACTCCGCACACGTCGCACTCCTCCTTGTCTTGTTGACAGAGTGTACACCACTTGAGCTGACACTGTTGACATGTTCCCATGTACCGTACTTGACACTTTGCGCACTCAACCTCCATGGCGCGCAGATAGCTCACTACCAGTTGCCGTTGGTCAGTTAGAGTCCCCGCAAGCTCACCGCAGCCTCTTTCTGTCCACGTTGCTCCCCACCCTGGAGGAAGCCTACTGCCAACCTGCTTTGCCAGCCATTGAGCTTCTTCGCTGGTCACTTGCGCACATGACAGAAGTTGCGCTAAGCCTCTACACACCTGTTGCGGGTACCTGCTGGGATCAGCGGTCCTCCAACTCGCCTCCTCGACTGCTGCTCCTGTCCCCTGTTTCAGCCCTTCAATGATTCGCAACAGATGGCGTCCGCACTCACTGGTAGTTGGTAGTCGCTCTGGTTCATTCACCACAGATTTATTCTCCTGCTGCTCCACCCATATGCGAGCTGGGTGGTGCATATTCACCTCGCCCTCCAGCTTCCGTGTATAGCCCTCTATGCTCCGACTTACTCCCAGTCTGGCGCTGCCAACTTGCGCCGACCTCCAATCCACCATATCAAACCACCGCTGGGTGAGCCCCCTCGTCCTTTCATCAATCCCTCCGATGCCTCTCGACACCAGGATCCGCATGAGTTGAGTACGCTCCCCTTCTTGTGCTGCCATTAATTGAGGAATCTTGTATGGTCGCCCAGTGTCAAGTTTTCTAGGCTCTGTTAGGGCCTCTGCTGTGCGGTGCCCTGCTGCCATTAGATGGGGCACTGCCTTCCAGAAGGCCTGTTCTCCCGTCCATAACAGATTCCATTGCTCTTTGTCCATGTGCCACACGCCGGCTTCCCACTGATCTTTGCTTCCCCCAACCGCTTCGATCCTATGCCGCAATCGCCTCAGCTCGCGTGTTGCCTTCGCCCAGCTCGTACCTCGCCGCTCTTCCTTGATGTCTTCGGGCATGTCGATAGGGATGTTCAGCATCTGTGAGCACATTGCTACTCGGGCCCACTTGTTATCCAACGTGTCATCCCATTTCCACATTTCCATCTCCTCCGTGAGTTCTCGTAGTGAGTCGCAGGCCCACTGCTCGCACGCCAGATGAAGATCGCGCAGTGTCAGTTGCCGGGCCACATCTGCATGTTTGAGACACCGCTGGAGGTGGCGGCACAGCTCCTGCGTCAGGACACCCACCGGTCGGAGATATTCCATGCCGGTCGGTAGGGTAAAAACGTCCGATGCCGTAGTTCTCGGTAGACCCCACGCCCATTTGTAAGCTTGGATCCACACGGCCTCAAGCCTCTCTAGCTCTTTTTCCGTCCACGGGACCAACGCCGCTGAGTATCTGAACGCTCCCACTCCAATGCTCGTAAAAAGGTCAATTGCCTGCTCGGGGGTGAGAGGGTGGTGCCTCAGTAGATCCCGAGCATCCTCCGTTTTCTTGAAAATTCGTGTTTTCGTGGCTGACATATCTCCGGTCGGTGTGCCCCATACCCCCAGATACCTACACGCCATCGAGGGTGCTAAGAAAGCCACCTCTTGCCCCATGTATATCAGTGTTTCATCCGTCTGACACTGACCCGATCCTTGCTGCTCAATGATCATTGCACATGTTTTCTTCCTGTTGACTTTCAGCCCACTCCATAGTTCAAACTCCTGAATCGCCTCTAATAGAGCTTGTGCCCCTCCTAGAGTTTGTGTGAAGAGCGAGAGATCGTCGACGAAGCCAATGAGGTTAAACTGTCCTACTTGCTCTGCCTGCTTCGTATCTTGAGTCGTTCCTTTCTTGCGTATCTGTACTCCACACCTGAGTCCATGCGAAACACGTAGCTTCCGTCCCCGGTCTGTGATCAGACCGAGGAGCGCATTCATAAACACCAGGAAAAGCAATGGAGACAAGGCACTTCCTTGCGCTACTCCCGTGTCGAAAGTGATTGTTGCACATTGCGGGTCGTTCGGCGCCATCCTGACGGTGGAGTGCTCATATAGTGACACCAACAGATCCACGTCAGGGATGCCATATGCGCGCATTACCGCCCAGAGCGCTGCCTGCGACATTGCGTTGAACGCATTGCAAAAGTCTACGTCAACTCTGTATACCCTCTTTCTCTGAGCTACTGCTTCCCGTGTAACCCACTCAAGCTTGGTCAGATTGATATCTGTGCTTCTACCCTGTCTCCCCCCTGATTGGCCCGGCTCCAGGATACCAGCTTTCTCGACAATGCCCCTGAGCCTCGCATTGAGAATGTGCATTACCAGCTGATTGGTACAGTTAAGCAGAACCACCGGCCGCCAATCCTGCGGCTGATCGTCAGTTATTCCTCCCTTATGAAGCAGGCTGATGGTGCCATTCATTTCTTCCACCGTCATCACCCTCGCTTTCTCAAGGGCCAGTATTTCATTAGCCCATGCTCTGAGTACTTCAAGTTCTGCATGTGACATTGTCTTGATACACTCGTTTGTGTACCCATCAGGACCCGGTGATTTGTTCGCCTTCAAACAGCTGTCCACGAAACTTCTAAACTCGTTGTCAGTGACCCTGCCTTTGAGTCTTGCCCTGGGGTCGATTCTCGTACTCTTTGTAAACACCCCCGCATTGAAGAGGAAGGTCATGTCGGCGACATCTTCTCGACCATGGCGAAGATGCGTGTGCTGCCAACAGTCTTCACAAAAGCCCGTTAGTTGCCTTCTGGACTGCTCGTGCTTCTCACCTTCGTCTCTCTTAGCTACTATGACATGTGGCTGCTTGGGTGCACAGCCTTGTTGTCCGCATCTAGCTGCAGGTGCAAGTCCCTGTGCTTGAAAATATAACTCCCATGCGATCGTTAAATCCGTGCCTCGCCACGGCCCCTCGTCCACCAGGATTTGTCGATTGAGGAGGGTTGCTGAGTCCCATTTCTGACTCTCCGTCAACAACACATCGACTAGGGGCAATGAGGGTGTTGTCAGCGTGACAATTCTCACAAACTTGTCACCGCTTGGTGCGCCTGTGGTCACTGTGGACGGTACCATTCTCGTCTGCCCTCGGCATCCTCCGCTGGGCCTTCCGCGCTCACTTGACTCCCCCGTGCCATGTTTAGGCTGAGCTGGAGCCATTCTCTCTTCTCTCTCCTGTACATGTGCCCCCCCATTCGACACTTCGGCTTCCCATTGAAGTCCACCATGGCTGAGTACAAGCTGATGCTGGTTCCATTTCAATTGAAAGGGAGAGACACATGGAGTGCTCGCATCGAGATATTGCAGCCATTCCTCCATTTCTTGTTGTGCTCCTGGGCCTATTGTTACCCACCGATACTCCTGTGATCCCCTAAGGCCCATGTTCCCAATCCTTGCTTGCTCTTGTGCACTACTTGGCCATCTCAACACCTCTATCACCGCTGTGTCCATCACCTCCTCCAGCCTGGTGTCGTCCCCGGGGATGAGCTTCCATCTGATGGCGATGCTTCCGATTGCCTTCGCAAGTTCCAGTTTGTGCTGCACCACCGCTTGGTGCCGCCACCGCTTTCCTGCGCTCTCAATTCTTCTTCGGATCTCTTCTTCTGTTTGCTTACCCATTTGCATCACACCTACACATGCCTCACCTGTTGCATGGTGTATGCGGATGCCTGGGCATGTCCTCTGTAGTTGGGCCAGCCTGGCAGCCCACACTTCATCTCGACTGTCCTCGTGCTTTTCTACCCACTGGAGCCCGTGTGGTACTCGCCACCTCAATTCTTCTTGAGTGCGGTGTTCCGCCCGTTTGCCCGCAAATTTGCTGGGTCCCTTGTGCTCATCTTCGAATGCTTTCCTTGCGCGCCTATCCATCGCCCGTCTGTTCTCTTGAATCTGGTTGTTGGTTTGCTTCTCCAGTGCGTCTTTGCACGTTTTCAAACTGGCCGTCAGGTACTTCCTCCAGAGCTCTGTTGATGTGATGAGCAACTTCTCCTGGGGGTTGAGTGGCGAACTCCATGCCACGTCCATGTCTTCGAGCACAAGATCTTGTGATCTTGTAACACGCGCGACTTGTGGGCCGTCCCGTAACGCCGCCTCCACCCTCGCGATTGTTCTGAGGAGTTGGATCTGTTCATGACTTCTGTGTGCCGCTCGACGTTGCTGGTGTTCTCTGGATCGGATTGTCGGCGCCATCCAGCTCTGGGCCAGTTGGTGTCTGTTCCGTAGTGTGGCTTGCACCGCTGCACCTGCATCAACTGTCCCTGCTTGGACTTTTTTCCACGTTGCCTCTGCTCCTCCACTCAGCTCCATCTGTAGCGCCGGTGCCAATCTTTGCCAGTCCTTCAGGCGGATGCGTGTCCTGCCTCTTACTGGTGGAGTACACTTGTGGGTGTGCGCTAACACCAGTGGCGCGATACGGAAGCCTACCATGGCATGGTCGTGCCGGGGGCCTCCCAACCAATCCACTTGCCCCAGTGGGACCGGTTGAAAGACTTGCTCTCCAGCTTTCACTACACTTCGAGCCGTCAGGTCTGGTGGCAGGAAACGCGAAAGTTCATGCTGCTTGAGGATGGGTGTGTCCGCCAGCCGCCGCGCCAGCTCCGGATGGTCTAGGACCTCACACCCTTCCGGGATCTCTGATCCTACACTCCGCCAACACGCTCCCAGGGAGCCCGCGTTGCTATCATGGGGAAGGTTCCATGTAATAATGTGGTCAAGCTTAGCACTTTTGTTGTCCCGCCTCCACGACACCGTACTTGGCGACATCAGTTCACCTTGTGTGTCGTGCACGAAATTTTTGAGGAGTGCATCCACTTGCGTCATGTGCTCGGCGTTGGACTCCGCGTACCCGACTCTAGTGCCATTGGCATTAGCGTTGAGATCGCCCCCCAGGAGGATGCGCTGGTGCTTGCACTCTCCAACGCTTTTGGCTAAGATTTGCCATGTGTGCTGCTGGAGCTGTATGTCGCCTGATGTTGCTTGATGCACATTGAAGATTTGCATTCGCTGCCCATCGTGCAATTCTGCCTCTAGCCGCAGTACCCTGCCCCTGGTCATGTGCCGCAGCGTTTTCTTGTCTACGTCAACGTGCCACTCCCTTCTCTGTGCTGTCTTGAAGACCTCTCGATGGAGGAAAGTGGCCACTGCAAAGTGTCCTCGGTTGCACCACGGGCTGTTCAGTCTTTCCATATTGGTGCTTTCCCCGTCTGAGGGGGGTGAGTCCTTCCCTGCTTCTAGGAAACAGTGATATTCCGGGTGTAAGTGCTTTAGCTCGTTTTTTACCCTCTGCCTCGCCCCCAGGGGAAACCGCACTTCTTGCACCATGACAATCGCTGGCCCCCTTGCTAGCAGTTGCTGCAATTGAGTCCTGGAGTACTCATACCCCATGGGACCCATGTTCCACGTCGTGACGTTGGTCTCCCATGACGGGCGCACAAACCGCACCGACCAATCCAACCAGGCCAGCCAATCATTTACCTGATCTTGATGTTGACGCTTGTCTGGCTCCCCCCCCAATGTGCCGTTTGTGGACAAGACGGCCAGCCCTATATTTGCCAGCCCCACATGCCCTCGGTGTCGTAGGGACTGCAGATAATCGTTTATAGACCCTTGTTTACGAGCTTGCTGTAGGCCAAGTCGTGCCTCCGCCCGCGCAATTTCACGTGCCCGGCCTTCCAACAGAATCCAGCCTTCACTAGTTGTATTAGCACCGTTCCAATCACCTTGTTCTCGAAGCCATGCTGCCTTGACTTCCCTGAGTGACCCTGGTGACCGGTGTGCATTAATTGTGACTGGTCCTAACCTTTGCTCCCACATCTTGTGCCAGTCCATCCAAAGAAACTCAGAGTCTTTGGTTGGTTTCCGTGAGGCGCCCGAGGGCTCCTCGCCACCTTGCTCTGCTCCTGGCTGTCCAGCCGGAGTTGGTGCCTCTTCTGTCCCGTCTGAAGACGCGTGTGGTGGACCTGTCCGAATCATGAATTGCTTTCTCCTGTTCCATGGTGTCGTCCTGAGCCTCGCTAGCAAGGAAGTTCGGTCTCCATTTCTCCCGCTGAGGAGGGCTACGATTCTGCGTATCGTGCCTTCCTTGGGGTCACGCATAATCCATGTGCGCCTTCCGGCCCTTTGCGTGCCCATAGTTACCTTCCGCCTGGACAGACCCGCCCACGTGTAGACTGCTGTAATGGCTGTAACACCACACAGCGTGCGCCCATACTCCCCACTCACTGGGCACCACTTGAACCCTTGTGCTGTCTCACTTTGGACGTCGTTGCCTATGTGGAAGGCCAGCATGGCCCCGACGGCGATGTCATCCTCAAGCGTCTCCCTTGTTCGCTTCTGGATGGTGATGATACCTTCTAGCTTGCTCTCTTTATTAACGTATGCGATGTAGCTGACGTCCGTGGCCACGAACGGGGCATTGTCGACACCACTTACTTGTTGAATCTTGTTGAGTACGTCAACCAGTTTAGCTCGAATCTGCTGGCGTGTCCCCATCGCCTCTGCATTCAGCTGTGACGCCCGCAGCTGTTCAAAGCGGATGCATAGTGAGCTTTCTCGCTCCATCGCACTTCCCGGCACCAGTGGCTCCCACCATACCGGTACCTGTACGTCCTTGAGCCACCCTGGAGCCCCTAGCATGGTCATTAGTGTATCACCCTGGTCACTACTCCTTTCCTGCAGAATGTCCCGACTTGGGATCCCTATGTGGATTCTTTCCTTGCGCTGGCGACGCTCGGCGCCTTCCGGCAGATGATGTCGACCTCCTTGCTTTCGCTCGTCAAAAGCCTGCTGACTGTGAATTGCATGCGCTTCTCGTAACTGGTGCGTGTTGCGGTGTTGCGCTGGGATCAGCGCCCCGCTAAGGCGTAGTTGCCCTTGTCCCGCGCCCGTTCCTTCCCACACTCCCCGAAGCGGGCGCGGGGCACTTGGCGACCAGTTATGTACTGCTTCCCCCTGCCAGTCTGGGAGGTAGCAATTGACTGCTAGCAGGATGACTTCGTTGATGTCGATCTCATCTACGCCGAGGGTGTGCCAAATCTGCACCCACTTCTTGAGCATGTCTGGGGCGTAGGGGTTGGTGGGGGACAGCTTTGCTATTCTCTCGGTCTGCTCGTCCTCCTCTTCGACGTCTTGGCTTTCCTCACACACAAGGCGTCTCTCGCTGACCATTCTACTGCCCCTCCATACCGCTTTCAAACTGTCGTCGAGGAGCACTGTTGCTTCCAAAACTGTGATCCTACACGTCGAGCCCCGCCTCTGTCCCACCGTAAACCGGACCGGTTGGCGCTCGTCTTTTGCAATGCAAATTCCCGCCTGCTCCAGCAGAGAGCAGGCACCATCCGAGTTTGTTGCTGGGATTCCACGGAATCTCACTCGCACCCAACTGGTTACCGCCTCTGCCTTCCACCACCGAGCCAGCCGATCCTCACGCTGCTGACGAGCCCATGGCTCAAGATGGCACCTTGCCCATTGTCGAGCGTGCTCCAGTTCGTCTGCGGTAATTCTGAGACGTGCGGACCCTCCCCTGAACGCCGCCACCAACTCTTCTATCCGACAGGCTTCTTTCGCACATCGCTCCTCATGGTGCTTCCTTGCGTCAGGACAGGCTTCCTTCCACACTTCCTCTCGTTGACGTGCCGAGAGCACTAGGTCAATTATGCTGTCCTTGAGCTCCTCGGCTTGGTGCCCTTCAGTCCCCTCCACTGGTGGATGCTCGTCTGACAGATCGTCCCCTTCTGACACGTCCTGGCCGTTTCTTGGCGGAGACTCCTGGAGCACTTCAGTTGGTTCAAAACCCTCTCTCCTCGCGGACCGTCCTGCGACTTTCTGGAGTTCTCCTGTGTTCTCCCCAATCCCTGTTTGCTTCCACCTCCCATCGCACTCTTGAGAGTGGTTGCTTGCCTCCTTCGCTCTGCACTCCCTGCTACAGTAAGCTACCCTGTTACAGTCCTCACACCACACTGATTGAGCGTCACTACCGCATCCTCCACACCATGCCCCCTTCTGACACTGCGTCTGGTGCTGCTGCCAGTGCACCTGTGCACACCCGTCAGAGCAGTACCACACTTCCCAGCACCGTGTACACGGGCACGTCGGTGCTTCAGCCCCACACCCGGCACATGCGTGTTTGAGTGGAGGGCTTAAGGACGCCATTCCGCTCTTGTCCTGCCCTTCTGTGCTGTTGGGTGGAGGATCTCCCCCTTTCTTCATTTCCGTATCCCCACACCCGCACACTCGCTCATGCGCGGGTTCCTGACTTCGGAGGGCCGCCAGTTGGTTCAATTGCCACCGCCTCCGGCACCTGGTGTTGCAGGCGAAGGAGCTGCTCTTAGCGTCCACTAAAAGTCGTGCGCCCCATAGGCCACACAGTACACACTTGATTTGTGCCTGCATGTGCTGTTGCCCCTTGACCCCCACCTGAAACACCTCCCTACGGACTGCTTGGCCTCTCACTGCTGATGTTGTCTGTGCAGGAGCCTTCGCTGCTTCAAGTGTTGTGGCCACATCTTTCTCACCCCCCACTGCCTGTCCTTGCAAGGGCATCTGCTGCGTCCTTCGTTGCTGCTCGTCTTTGTCCCATTCTTGACCCTCTTCCATCTGCTGCGGTGAGCTGTCAGCGCTGACCTTTGCTTTCCTCTCATTCCCAGCGTCTGTAACTCTTGGCGGTGTCTTCCAGACAGGGAGACCAGCATCTTCCAGCCTTTTGTTCTTGATATCGCTAGCCCCGTCCCCAACTCCCACACTCCTCCTTTCTGCATGCACTGCCTCGTTGTTACACCCGTTGCTGCGTAGCTCGCCCTCCACTTCGGCCGTTGGACACTGGACAATTGTGCCTTGATTGTGCGGACCTCCAGCGGATGACTCAGTGTGGTGGATTCGTCTTGGCGACCGTCCCCTTGCCCCACGCTTGCCCAGCCTAGTCTGGGGAAGGTGTGCTCCCGGTGGAGGTCCCTGTGCACCTCTTTCCGCGCGCCCTTCCCCCAGGGTCTCTGATGCTTCTGACTGCTGGTGCTCGCTTCGCCTCAAACGTCGGGCTTCACACGCCTGCCATTTTGCTTGTTCACACGTCACATTAACCAGACAATGGCGGCGGTCATCGACCGTCGCCCATCGTGCAATCTCAGCACCACACTTCGTGCAAGACCATGCACGCCTCCACCGGCCTTGCCCGGTTAGGACCCCCAGAAACCAGTTCCTTATGTCTTCCGGGTTCAGAGAGCCCAACACCTGCATGGCCCATCCTCGGGCTTTGAAAATGGCAAAGAGCACAGTTAGCAGCCCACAATCACTCCCTCGTCGTTGCTGCGGTGCTTCTGCATCATTTGAGCTCCAGCGCCATTGCCTCGGAGTGGACCTGTCCTCATCCACCGTGATGTTCAGCGCTGCAAGGCAGCTACGCTCTGTACCTCCAAGCAGTTTTGTAATGTTGGGGGCGCACTTTTTGAGCCCACACTCAACGAGGTGGTTACGCATCTGGGAAGATCTCAGCCCGGGGAGTTCCGCAATGTCCAGCAGGTTGACATGGCTTATGTCAATTCTCCACTGAGGCTCTCCCTGAGTTGTTGCCCCCCTGGCCCTCAATCTTCGAACCGATGCCACAAACCACACCCACAAAATGCTGTGAATTTGTCCTCTCCATCTGCCACTGTAGTTCTTCGAACAGTCCAGCAGCTGCATCTCGCACTTTTGCACATCAATGCTCGCCAAGAGCCAATGTTTGCCCCCTGCGATGCAGATTGGGATAAAGATGAAGTCGTACATCGCCGGATCGACGGGTAGAAACTTGATTTTGGTTCCAGATCTCCCGCCTCTCTTCCGCTGTGGTTCTGGCTCCTGCTGGCTCAAGAGCTGCAGTAACTCTATCAGTGGTTCATCACTGTTCTTGACTGTCTCCCATGCCTGCAAGAGGTATGGGTACTCCCAGACGCTTGCTACCCATTGGCGTGTTGATACCGGCCGTAGCCCGTGATCTGCAGTGTGACCATAGAACCCCCACTTCAGCATCATCTCCACCACCGTCTCTTCGAGACAGTCGCTGTCATGTCTGGCGTTACTCTGGAACTCCACCCTCCGCACCGCTGCAGATGGAATGTATTGGTCGCTCCATGTCAGGTTATCCTCTACAATCCTGCATTCTTTCAGCTCCACCTCCTCCGTAACTAAATTACAAGTTCTGACCCCCTTCCCCCCGCTCTCGAGAGTCCCCCGTACCTGTACTCGCGATCCCTGCACATGGATGATGTTCCCTTCCAGATTCCCGCGTGTTAGTCTCGCCCGCACTCTCAAGCCCAGGACCTCTTCCTGTCCAGCCTGTTCCCAACCTCGTCCCCACGGCGTCTTCGTGGGCTTTGATGCGCGGATGGCGGTGACGAGGTGATTGATGCCCAGCCGCTGACCGTCACCACAAGCCCCCCTACACCGACAGCATGTGCACGAGAACCTCTTCTCCCAGGCCGCTAGAGTTCCATCTTCCGGCGCGTAGTTCACCCAAACCCACTCCCCCGGTAAAATGGGCTTCTTAGCTACAACCACTACTGTCGCCATATCTTTGATCTCCGACGTCCACCTCACTACCAGCTCAGCGTTGGTGTGCTGTGGGCAGCAGGAATGGTCAATGAAATGCCCCACTCCCTCCGGGCCTCTCTGTTTGAGGGCCTTTTTCAGGGTGTCGCTCGGAGCTTGCCGAAGTATGAGGGTGATGTCAGGAGGGGGCACTACCCAGACCTTTGTGGGCCCGAACCTCGTATGTCCTTGAAGATTGTGCGCGCAGGTGTACTGACACCGTTCACCCTCTCCCTCTTCCAGCCCATTCATGATAGACTGCAGCTCCTCGCTTGCTGGGCCCGCCTGAACGCATGCTGAACTCCCAAAGCAAGTGACAATTGTCCCCGGTGCAATATGCGCGACGGCCATGACTCCTTTCGCCTTGAGTTCCCCTCCTCCTCCTGTAATCTCCTGTACCACCGCCGGGCTTCCACTCGTTGCCAGTGCATTGCCACACTTACACCCTCTCGGACACAGTACTTGCTCGAGCCGGCGTTCTGCACACTCCTCTGAGAAACCCCCCGATTCCTCGTGTTGTGCTCTCACTGCTGCCTTCCGCTTGGGCCGTCTCCCCTGCCCATCGCCTCCCGCCGACTGCTGCGCGCTTTCTTGTGTGCACGCCTGGCATCGCCTGGCCGCCTCTCTGGACCAGGCGTCCTCTTTCTGCCACTCTTGTGTTGTGAAATCCTTACATTCTTTAGGCTCATGACATCCCCCGCACAGCCGCCTCTCAGTCTCTTCCTCTCCCTGCGCTACTGCTCGTGTTCCTCCTGCTGCCTGTCCCTCCTCCTCGTCGTTGGCCTCCCCTGCTTCTAGTGTTGCTCCCCCCGAGCCTTTTCGATTAAAATTATTATTAAGAGCTGTCGAAAATTTGTTCGCCCCTGTAGGACGTGTGTAGCCTCCTTCCCCGTGGTGTTCTCCCACCCGTGCGTATGTGTTAGTGTGTATGTGTGTATGTCGTGTGCCTGCTGAAGAGCGCTTTGTGTGAAACGCCGCAGAGCTTACAATTGTAGCCGGCCACACGTCCGTCTCTGATTCTGGTCTCCTTTCAGTCTCTCCCCCAACCCCTTCACAAGGCGTAAGAAAGACGTCATTCTGGAGCAGATCCATGAACGACTGTCGCACCGCCCGTGAGCACGTACTGTTCGCACAGCAGCGCCCCTGACTGGCTGCCTCCCCGCAGGGGCCTTGTGTGCTACTCATTCATGTCCTCGGAGGTGCTTCCCCCCCCACTCGCATCATTTCTTGGCAGTTGGTGTGCTCCAGCCTGTGACTGACCCTTGCTTCTCTTGCCTTGTTCCAGAGTGCTGTCCGCATCATCGCGTCCCCGAGCTGTCCCAGACGCTTTGTTTTTCTCCCGATTTCCGACGTCTTTCTCCCTCTTGCTCTGCCTCAATCTTTCGAGAGGATCCGGGCCGTCGAGTTGCCACTGCCGAAACCGGGGGTCATTGAAGTCCCACGTCAGGAAACTTTCGGTCGATGTGCGTGGTATAAAGAGGATCGATGTGCCTTTGTTGCCTACCGGAATCATGCGCGGCCTGAGGTCTTCTTTCTGCCTGGCAAGCACAAGTAGCAGCCTGAAGAGGCCCCTCCACTCCCTTATCGCCGGGTGGCTCCCCAGAGAGTTGATGTGGATGCTTGTGTGAACATTCTCAGGCTTTGTAGGGAGCAACCTACCCTCTAAGACGTTTTTACCAAAGGTTTTCTCCCCTTGCGGCTCGTCACACATGTCTCCCTGTGCCAGTACCTGAACCCCAGGCAACACAAAAATTTGCTTACACAGTTTCGTCACTGCAGCATACAGGGTCGTTACGGACTTGTCGTTGACCAGCTGTTCCATTGTATTGCCATGCAGGAACATCGAGGGCCTAAGGACATCAAGATTCTCTAGGAAAGTCAGATTGTCCTCACTGGCCCCGAACTGCTGCTCCAAGGTCACCGCCTGTCCTTGGGAGACCATCTGCGGTGGGACTATCATGAACCCTGCCTGAGCTTCAAGAACAGCGAGGAGATTGCGTTCTTTAAGCGTCATGATCATGCCTGTCACAATGCATCCATGGCAGAGTTCAGGCCAAGTATCAGTGAGAACTGACAACAACGTGTTGCCTTTGGGCCATCCACTCCCCATCTCCCCTCCGTGTGGACGGAAGTGACTGGACCATTCAATGTGGCACTGGTCCAGAGGGCTTTCCGCCGCCTCTGGCTTAGGCTGATTGAAGACCCAAAGCCCTACTATTGCCGTTTCAGGGGTGTAGTACACACCGCTGCCTGGGGCTGTCAGAATGAGCCGTGGCGCGAGGTTTCGGCTGGCCTGCGCCTTTTGGAACTCCTGCGCTTGAGGCAGGGTGAGCGAGAGACTACCACGCCCCTCACTCCTTTGCTGCTCAAGGGCTCGAAAAGTGTTCTCGTGCTCGAACACCACGCCCCTGCCACCCTCCCCCACCTGCCCTTCGTGGGCTCGCCAGGTCATGAAACGGTTGTGCACTTCACCGCACAGCCAGTGATAAAAACTCATCAGTGCCGCATCTGGTACACTTGAAAAAGTCGCAGAGAGTGGTAGGCCCACACGTATTGGCCGCGTCTTCAGCATTTGAATGTAGACCGAGTTCGAAAAGACCACGACCGAGTGGTCATCGCCTACAGTGTAGACGACCAGTTGCGGCAACTCGTTTTTGGCCTGAGATTGGAAGGCCGCCGCTATCTTTGTGGTGTCTTTCGTCTTACATAGCGCTGTCTCTCGAATAGGGTCAGTAGTGTCGTACCAGCGTTCAGCATGCAGGCTCTCCACCACTTCTAGACAACGGGTTAGGGTGCTTTCTTCGGTGTGCATTCGAAAGGGGAACCATAATCCATCTCCTACCACCTTGCGTACGCTTCTGAGGAAGACATGTGCGGCCATTCCGATACACCAGTCCCTCACTGATTCTCCAACCACCAGGGCCTCCGCACCTCCTTCCCTGATGCTGATTGCCGCGTCCATCGCATACGGTGTGGACAAGAAAAGCAGTGACTCCTCATTCACTTGCACCGCCTGAATCTCGCCTGCCTGCCTGAGCTGCATTAGCACCTCCAGTGCCAGATCGCATGCCTCTGCTGAAACACCAGCGCGCGCATAAAGATTGCAAATATGGAATGGCTGGTTGTCTAACGGCGGTGATAATTCGCTCAACCGGGTGACGCACCCCCCTCCGGTAGAGGTGAAAGTAACAGGTTGCCTCCCTTCCACTCCATCGTGAGTAAACTTGGGTACCCACAGTCCTTCCTGCAGCGCTATGATGTCCCGAATTGCCGTCAGCATCTCTGCACTGGCCACCATGACCGGCTGCAGCTTGTCCTTGACGGGTGCCCCTACTATTCTGAGGGTGCCAATTTTCCCCTGGTTGGTGGTGGTGACCAACACGGATATCGTCTTCGTGGTCCCCACCTCTCGGCAATCCGGTGTCAACCCCGCTCCTTGCCATCCACCACTGTCATCGAAGACTTTCCCTTCCGTTAGCTGGTTCCAGTGTTGCACTGCTACTATAGCCCCAGCGCCCGTGTCCCACACGGTATTTTTGTCCTGGATCTTAAATACAGGTTGTGCCAGCAGGAACCCCTTCCCCTCCGCGGCGAGGCTTGTACGCAACCACTCCTGTACAACGATCGTGACTGCCTCCCGGTCAAAGACTCTCCCGAGCACCGATTTCCTGTCGCGAGTTGGGATGGCGGGCATGTGCAGGCCCTGGAGCCGAATAAGTGTTATCGGGCCTAAAAGATTTCTCCGGCGGCGAATTTCCTCCCTAGCTGCAGCAAGCCGCTCTCGAAAACTCTGAATGATGACATCGTACTCTTCCGCATCCTTCGGGACTTGAAGGGTTATGCTCATTGTCTTCACCTCCTCCGCTACAAAATTGGCGGTAATATCAAATCCGCGCATGCACTCCTTGCTGACAAACAATTCAAGCATTTTTTCCCCCAGCTGCTCCTGATTAAGTTCGCCAGTGGAGGCCCGATCCAAAAGGGCATTAGTGCGAGCAAGGAGTTGCTCGTAGGCGTTGCAGTAGATTTCTGCACGTTGAGTCAGTCGCTTACACGCTGCTGCAGGACCCACCTCCTGCTCTGGGGCAAGTGCCACCCTCTCGATTTGCCCACATGCGAGCACGAGGCAATTGCGCTCTGCCAACCCTAGCCAGCAGGTCACTAGCGCTCCCTGGGCTTCCACCTCGTCCCTGATCTTCTTCGTGGAGAAATATGCCAAAATTGGGGGCCCACCATATTGCGGTAGCTTGCCAATGTCACTCGTCAGAATGCTCTCAGTCCTGTCGCCAAAGCGCCTCTCCTCCATCATTCTGACACACATGAGACCGTTCGCTAGCCCTACCATCTCCAGGCTCTTCCTGATACCAATCGTGAGCAGGTAGTTGAGACCTTCCACCTCCAGTCCCAAGAGTTCAAGGATGTCCCACATGAGTTTCAATTTCGAACGCTCCTTCTGGTTGAAGTGGATCTCGAGGGCATACGTGGACCTGACCGTCACCTTGCCGTGCAGAACATTCCCATTCCCCATCTCAATCTCCATCGTGCGGGACCTGATCGCTGCCAGTGTGAGCGCCTGCACCCCACCGTCGCCCTTCAGTCGGACTTCAACGGTGGGTGGGAAGGTTTTTCCAGGCGAATCTCCAGCTGCCAGCTTTTTGGACACTGCAGTCGATCGGCTGTTCACATCCGACGCCTTAACCTTCTCTCCAAACCTTTGCATCGCCGCCACAATCTGATTGTTCGTGTACTGCGCTCCTGGCGGCAGTGTCACAATGAAAATCACGCTGCCCTTCTGAATCTCCAGGATCTCCTTCACCGGGAGCACTCTGGTTTCGAGCACCAAAGTCTGATCGTCACTACGAATGTTGACCATGCAGTGTAGTGTCTGGTACCGAAGGACCGCCATCTCTTCTTGTTTCCTTGCTCCCTCTGCAACGCGCAGTCCTGCCTTAGTGACCATTTTTCTCACCTCATCGAGGGTGTGATCGCTGAGGGTCTCCTGCTGCAGGCCAAGACGGGTCATCTGTGCGCTCAGCCGATCTGCCTCCCCTTGCGCCGCCGCAGTCTCTTCGAAGGCCTTCATCATTGTCTGCCTCCTCTGCTCCTGAGCTGTCTCCTGAGCCCTTTTGCTGTCTTCGACTGTGGCCTCCCACGCAGCTGGGTCATTGTCCGCTTTCTGCTTCTCCACTTTTTTTGCAGCTCTCTGATCCTGCTCAGCTCGGGCTCGCTGCTTGGCGAACAGGGCCGCTGCCAACGCGCCTGTAGCTGCCATTCTTGGGCCGCGCCACTGCCGAGGTGCAAGGCCGAGCAATTCCAATCGTGTTGCTGCTTGACCACAGACAGCCACTCGTGTTAATCTTTGCTTTCCGCACACGCGTCCTTTTACACCCATCCACCAGCTGATCCCCGCTCCCATGCGGGTGCTCCTTTCTCTCCACCAGTTGCATCGCCAGCCATCGCCTGCTCCGGTCCCCCAACCGCCCCGCCAGCCGGCGCCCGCTGCTGCCCTGTGATCAGTTTCTCTCCTTGCCTTCCCTGCGCTCACGCCCAGGGTGGGCGTATTACTCCGTGTGTGCTCCGGCGACGCTGATGCCGCGGCTAAGGAAACCTGCCGGTGACAGCCTCGCGGCTGCGTGTCCTGCAGTCCGACGGCAGCGGCAGCCCCACACGTTGCCTCCAAAACGTGTGGCCTAGTTAGACGCAGGCTGCAGCCATCTCGGCGGTAGTGGCCCGGTGGTGCAACAGACCACAGGTTTCCAGGGTTTTCGAGGGCCGCACCTCGCAGGTTGACGCTAGGCCGCCGATCGCGCGCCACCTGCTTCTCCCCACCGCTCCGCGCGGTTTGGGGGAACACAGAGAAGCGCGCGCGGTCACGGGCCAGCATCAACCCGCGCTTTTTCGAATCTCCCTTCACCATTTTCTCCCGAACTTTTTT